>Ga0209319_1000636_pt1 | contig 41073 bp, 69 predicted proteins | sample RifGroE2_FD_184000 | JGI IMG/M metagenome (GOLD analysis project Ga0209319, IMG submission 184000) | Groundwater microbial communities from Rifle, Colorado - Groundwater E2 (SPAdes) (version 2) | ecosystem: Environmental > Aquatic > Deep subsurface > Groundwater | place: Rifle, Colorado, United...
GCCATCATTGACCGCACCATACCCCTGCCGGTCAATGATGGCGTTCTTGGCCTTCGGATCGGTGGCCAACTGCTCAAAGGTGAAAGCCCACGAAGATACCTCAGTGATACTGATCCCGCGCGAAAACGTGGTGTCTGAAACCTCGTTGGTAGACGGGTTGAGGTTCCAGGATTTTGCCGTCCCGATTTCGGCCAGTGCGTTGTCAAGGTAGTATCCGGTGATCTTCACCGGCTGGCGAGTCGGGCCAACGTGAAGCGCCGGAAGGGCGGTAGGCAACAGAACCCCGCCGATGTTGGGAAGAACCTGCGCGTCAACGTCTGCGGTCTGCCGATCGTAGGAAAAGATTTCAGAGCTGGTAACAGGCTTCGCGCCGTTGTCCAGTTGGATCAGAGCAATCAACAGGTCAGTGGTTGCAATGAGGGGACGTTGACCGGCGGAAGTGCCGTATGTGGTCAGAAGACCGCCCTTACCAGCAGAGCCGGAAGTGTCGGTGCCTTTGGTGGCAGTGACGGCCTGAGTTCCTTTGTGGACGTGGATAGCAACCCACGCGCCTTCACCGGCAGCTGGCCGGGTAACGGCGATACTCGTATCGGCGGCAACGGTGGTGACGACATTGTCAACCAGGATCGTGCCCGCAGAGGTTTGGACCTCATCATTGCTGGCCGTGACGGTGCAGACGATCCCGTCAATGATGCCGTCGATGTCAATTCGCGGCTCGATGGCGGGGCGCATGTTGATCAGCGTTTTCCCCGAACCCCACAGATAGACGCGGTTCGCATAGCTCACGCCCTTGTAAGTGTAGGTCGTTTGCACGGTCATGGCGGTTGACGCCTCGTAGGCCCCGTCGTTGCTGTTGATCAAAACCTTTGCGTTTTTGCCGGTAGTCGGTGAGGTTGGGAAAGCCATATTATTCTCCTTTTAATCCGTTTCTTCCGGCACGTTGAAAGAAAACGAACACCGGAAATATGGAAAGTCAACTTCAAAATCAATGCTGGAAAGGTTCAAAATGTTGCCGTTGAGCGTGTTCAAGATGTTGTCCTGGATAAGCTCGGCAAGCTGTTCCATCAGGCCATACCCGGCCATTTTGGTATAAGCACCTACGTCCGTGACGGTGGCACTTTTGATGACGATGCCCATGGTGATATTCCGCTGACGTGCTTGGTTGTTGTCGTCGCGTCCGGTTGACCTCGGGATAGCCGCGCACCACGGCACCATGCTTTCTACTGGCAGTTGGTTAACGTCCAACCCGAGATAGAGTTGAAGCGTTTTCCCGGGGAAGTTTGCCGTCACGAAAGCCGCAACACTTGGCGAGTTGGAAATGCCCGTCAAGATGTTCCCGCAGATTGTTTCAATCGAATCAGACATAGACCGTATCCTCGAATTTTTCTAGGTATTTCTGCTCATAGACAGCCTGCGGGTTGATGTCGTTGATGAAGGATTGCATAATCGGCCTGCCTTCGACTTCGTGCCTAGTGCCTTTCCGCATGATCAGACCAAGCCCGGCAAGGTATCGCCGCATCTTTTCCTGATTGTCTTTTTCTCGGAAGATGGACGGGCCGCCGTCCTGAAGGAACTGGAAAACTTTGACGTTGTAGGTTGTTCCTCTGAGACCAGGATTGACGCCAAACTTGAGAGATCCTTCTTTCGTATCAACCAAGCTGGTGTAGATCCCGCGCGAACGATAGAAAGGCCGATCAACAGCGCTCAATGGGGCGGGAAAAATGGTGCCAAATCGCTCACCCTTTTTTCTTTTCTCGGCTTTTTTCCCTGTAAATCTGTTTGCCGGGTATCGTCTCGTCAACGGCGTCCAGTCAGCATCAACGCCCAACCCGAACCAGTTGGAATGTTTTTTGTATTTGTAGCCGTATTTGTTTGTCTCAATCGCCGCGCGAAACGCCAACCGCAAGACTTTCCCGGTGGAATACAGAGCCCGGCGGCGAACGCCGTCGAAAGCTGACTTAGCTTCGAGGATCTTTTTCTGTGCAAGAGCAGGGTTAGCAATGGCTTCCGACAAAACTTTTGCCATGAAATTATCTTGCGTTCTGGATTCAACCGAAACGTCAATCTTGAAGACGCTCATGCCTTCACCCCGGGCCGGTGGTCAGTGCTTACCTGCAAGGTCCACACGTAGCCATCCCCGCCGAGAACATCATCGACGCGCCAGACAATGGCGGCAGCGGTCGTGAGCGTATCATGTCTGGTTGGGTTCGCAAGGTCGGAAACTTTGATTAACGCCCGCCCTTGTGCAACCTGGCCCGGGTCGGACTCTGCAAGGTCAATTTCGGGCGTGATAATTGCCTTGATTGTGCTCGTAGACCCGCCGTAAACCGCGTAGGAAACGTCCTCGGAAAACTCGTCATTGTTAAAAAAGACGGTTCCGACATCGGTTTCCATTTGCGTTTTGAGCGTCATGTTTGCCTTTCGGGCGAGGCGGGAGCCGAAGCCCCCGCCTCTTGATGAGGGATGAGGTAGTTACTGACCGAGAAGGACGTTGATACGCGAAGTGGTCGAAGTGGCGGAAATGGCCTCAAGCGCGCGGCCAAAAATCACGCCGGCTGGGTCATCGGTAAGCGTGGCAATACCGACCTCGACACCACCAACCTCCGCATAGACATAATCGCCAATGGCGACCGTGGTGGTGCTGGTCGTGGTGACGTTGAGATCAAAGACGCCCTTTGTGGCGACGCGGTGCGCCTCTTCGGCGGTTCCGGTTCCGGTAAGGGACACGCCAACGATTCCGCCGGTAGCCTTGGCGGTGCATTTGATGCAGGGATCACCGGCGGTTACGGACGTGGTTGCCCACGAAAGCGTGACAACATCGCCTTCCTGAACGTAGTTGGTAGCAGCATACGCGATGCTGGCAAACAGCAGCGCAACAAGAAGAAAGACAACATTTCTTTTCATAATCATTTTTTCGGCTCCTTATTTGTAATGGGCAACGTGAACCGTCGTGGTGCTTACCGTGGACAGAACATACATAACCGGGGTGGTAGTGCTGACCTTGTAGGTATAGGTTGTCCCGGCGGTAAGCGGGCGCGCGCTATCAGTGGCCAAGCTGGCACCACCGAGAAGCGCTGTGGTTTTGGGGGTGATCTCGATATACTTGGTTCCGGCGGTAAGCGTCCCGATTGATACCGGCGTGACAATGCCGACATCAAGCGTAACGCTTCCGATATGGCCGGTTCCCAGGGAATCGGTATCAACATCGTTAGCGCCTGCGGTCGTCTGATCAACCTTGACGGTGTTGCCGTCGGTGCTGACCTTGACCGTGTTATTCGACCCGGAAAGCGTGACGCTGTTGGGTTTCCCCAGCGCGGCGTCAGAAAGCTGTGCCCACGTCGGGCACGCAACGATGAGAAGTAGGATAACGGCAATCAATCGTTTCATCGTCATTGCTCCTTATTCTCCGGCGTTTTTGTAAGCGCCACGGAAATCGACCACGCCGCCACCGAAATCACCATAACACCAGAAGTCGGTGCCGAGGATGTCGCTGGAAACGGGGCGCTCTTCCAGGAAGGGTTCTTGCCGTCCGTTTAGGAAGCCCATCTCAACCACCGGGGCCAACATGGGATCAGCGAACAGATACCAGGGCTTGCCGGTGATCTCGGCGTCAACGACGACCTCGGCGCTGTTCCGGTGGACATTGGTAACGCCGGAAGACATGCCATCAACCGGAAGCGAAGTGGAAGTGATGACAATCAGGGCGTTCTCTTCCTGCTCGGGGCCAACCAACAGAATGCGCGGCTGAATGTTGAGTTTCCCGCCCTTGATGTCAACCTGTTTTCTCATTGCGGCCCGCGCTGCGGACATGGTGGTTGAACTCGGGGCGGCGCTGGAAGTAGCAAGGTTGGCATGGCCTCCGGTGGTGGTAACGGCTGTAGAATTGAACAGCGCGCCACCGTCGGTCAAGTTCCCGTTGGCCGCAATCAGCGCATACGGGAAATAGTTCACGGTGCGGGCGTAGGCCAGACCAAACGCGGCGAAGATCGAATTGAAGACGCCCATATCATCGTTGATCATGACTTCCCGGGTGATCCCGAGGATATTCCCATAGGTGTATGCCCGGTATTGTTCCCTGGTTTCGCTCATGCTGCGGCGTTTCAGTTCGCCGGAGTCAAGCACCTGGTCGAGTTGGGCAATGTCGGAAATTCTGATCCTGTCATTGGTCTTGAGATCGTTCAAGCTGGTGATCTTGCACCACCGTTGATAGGTCATCGGCTGCGCCTGATAACCGATCAACATGGCCTTGTTGGCGGAAGTGCTCAGGATGTAGGGAAAGTCGGTGGTGTTGTGGTTCGGGATGGCACGAGTCCCGCGACCCATGGCTGTCTTGAGGATTTCTTCTTTCCCCATGCGGCTGTGCGCAATACCGGCAACGACGAGGCATTCCCGCGCGACGGCTTCAAAGGACAGCCGCGCGACTTCCACGGCACCGGGGGCGGGGTCTTTGACCCGAACGCCAGCGCGTAACAGCATCCCGTCACACATGGCCGCGCGAAATTTATCGGCGGCGTCGGCAACGCGGGTGATCTGCACACCAATCGGGGGCATTTCTTTTTCCCGGTGGGCAAGGATCATGTCTTTGACGTCCGAGATGGAAGCCCGTTTCCGAATCTGTTCGTCGGCGATATCCGCCATTCCGTGCTTTTCGCACAGGGACCGAACCTCAGTCATGTATTGCAGGGCCTTCTCCTCGGCTTCCTTTCGGATGACTTCGGTGTTGGGTTGTGGGATGGTCGGTTCCTTCACCGTCTCGGGGATAAGCCCGGCTTCCCTGCGACAGGCGGTCTGCTCTTCCGACGTGAGTTTCGACAAGAAAGCGGCGGCTTCCTCGTCGGTCGATCCCTGCGCCAATCCGCGAGAGATCAGGATGAGTTTGAGTTTGGGATTCATTCTGAAAGCTCCTTTTTTCTCGGCGGGTTGCGCCGGAATGGGTTCTTGTTCTTGTTTCGGTTCCTGGTCTTTCCGCATTTTCGCGGCAGGGTCAGCACCAATAGGACAAACGCTGTCTTCAAGCAGTTGCCACTCGGTTGCAATCCTGAGCGGGCGGGCGGTTGCGGTGAACTGTTTCCCGCCAACGGTGGCAGAAGCGCCAACATCCACGTATACCGGGTTTTGATACCGATACCGGATTGATCCGTCTTTGAGATGTCCACCTTTGATCAGGGCAATAGCCCGATCGGCTTCGGGGGTGGCCGCAAAATTTCTCAGTCCGATCATTTTATCGGCATCAATCCTGATGTTGCGGGTTGATCCAAGCTGTTTGATAATGGTTGAATCGTCGTGAGCGTCTAGAAGCGGCACCTGTTCCGGGAACCGCGCGCCGCTCATTAACAGCACCTCGTCAACCATTTCCCCGAGTCGAAAATCTACGGTCATAATCGGCGCTTCCGTCGCCATGACAGCCTCAATCGTCCGATTCTTTTCGTCAAAAGTGGTGAAAGAAAGGGGAACGGCGCGACTTCCAGCAATCTCGTTATTTTTTGCGTGTGTCTGGGCCGCGCTGCGTTTCCCCGAAAAGCTGCCTTTGTTAGACTTCTTCATTGGTCTTGTCCTCGTTGTTTACAACTGTTTGAGCTGGTTTTTCTTGTCCGGTGGTGTCGGCAGGTTTGGATAATGTAATTGGCCTACGAACCCCAGCGGATGCAGCCCAATCGGCCTTAACCGATTCCGGGGCAGTAGGCAAGCCCAGCAATTCCCGGAACTTGTTTTCATCTTCGAGGCAAGGCGTGAGAACGCCAGCTCGAACGCCGACAGCGTATGCGTCCATAATGAATTTCAGCTTTTCAGCTGACGACATCATCTCAGCCATTTTTTAATCCCTTCGTTTTCGTCGAGAGGAACAGCGTCACCAATGCCGAGTTCAAGAAGCGTCTCCTCATCGTCGGCAATGGCATTGAAAACGTCGTCACGGTCTTGCCCGCGATCCTCGATAATCTCAGTCAGAGAGATCATTTTTTCATTGAGCTGTTCCTTTAACGCGGCCACATCCTGAGACGGGTTGATATATTCCTGACGCGGGCGCGAGAACTTCACACGCTGATGATTCCAGGTATCGAGATAATACCCCGGAAGGTCGATCTTCATGGTAAGCACTGCCCAATCAAGCCATGACCGGAACAACGGGACGTTAAACTTGCGGTCATTACAAGCGCCTTCCATGCGGAAAAGAGCACGTTCTAACAGCATGGCTTGACGCTCACTTGAAAAATTTCCCTGTGAGTAATCGCCGCTGATGGCGCTGTAAGACTGCCCAATACCGCTTGCCACGCTTCGCATATTCATACGCATAAACGGTTCGTAGATCGGTCCTGGCTGTGGCGGGGTGAATCCGAACGGCTCTTCCTCGGGGTTCAGGTAATGGATTCCGGCGGGGTCCACATATTTGAAGCGCTTGTTGGGATCAGGGCTTGAGGTATCAGCGCCGGTATCGCTGGCGTTCATAAATTCGTCAGGATTTGGGGTCTTGATGAAGATGCCGTAAGCCGTTGCCAGCCGTGAAAGCAGCATGGTTGCATCGGAAAGTTCACCCATGTTGAAAATATTCTGGACGACGGAAGCAAAAATTGAAACGCCGCGACACGTTGAAGCCCGCTCACGCTGGAAAACATGAAAGACTCGGGAAGCCGGAATCACATTTATCTTCGAGGAAAAACGGCCACCGTCAGACGGGTGGACCTCATAGAAATGGTAGCTCACCGGCGCGCCAAACCTGTTAAGCTCGATTCCCTTGACGGCATAGTTCCCGTTTTGCAATGGCCCGTCTATCTCTACCGCGAGTTGATCCGCCTCGATCACCTGAATTTTCATCAGGTTCCGCGTCTGAGACTGAATTACAAAAGCCTCGCCGTCAAGCGTTTTATGCCGCTGCACAAGCACCTGAGCTTCGGCCAGGGAATCCCCGTTAACACAGCAATTTTCGGCCCACTCAAGAAAAGCCTGTTCAATGATGTCGGCCTTAACTTTATCCAGGCCCTTGCCGTCAGGCATTCTGATTTTTGATTGTGGAAAATTCCCCTCGCCGACAACGTTAGCAACAAGCCGGCGAATGGCACCGGCGACAACAGCGTGGTTGCGCTCAAGATCCTTTACCCGGTTTCGGATTCTTTGGCCGGCAACACGCAATTCCGAATCGCCCGAAAGACTTCCCGGGTTCCATCGTTGATTCGGCCCGCCTGTTTTCGCAGCGTCGTATGACCGCAGGCTGTCAAGGATCAGATGGGCGCGCCTGTATTCAAGAGCCGTTCGGGGGGATAAAATAGCAATGGCGCGCTCGATTGCGCCACGCGTAAAATTGTAAATACCCATCAGCCGCGAGACACGATAAAGACCGGGTTGACGCTGTTGCCACCGGAAGCCCGGCGGGACAGTCGCGCCTCAGTCTTTTCGATTTCAGACGACAACCATTTCTCATCAACGCGGGTAAGAGTGCGGCCGCCAATCGAATAACTTTTCCCAGAAAGAATAGCCGTTCTCGCCGCGATCAACGCGGTATGATACGTTTCCAGGTCGGTTGTTGACGTAACGTAGGCCATGCACTCTTTCCCCTATCCTGTTTTAAGAGTGCGCTTTTTTGAGCAACAACGGCTATTTTTTAGGGGGTTTCCTCTTCTTGCGGTTAGGATCAGGCGGGCAAATTGCCTTGAAATTATGCCCGCAGACGGGGCATTTGCAGTATTTTACCTCGCCGTCAGTGGTGTGTGCGACTATCCCAGACGCTTCTGGCACGTCTCGACACCAAAACATGGGGCATTTAGCCCCTTCTCCACGCTCATAAACAACCCTTTTCTCGATACAAATAACATACAACGCCCTGATTTTTGCCCATCGCCCCATCATTCCTTTACCGCCAGATCCTTTCTTTTGGCCTTTTTTGCCGCCAAAGAAACCATTCAGCAGCATCCTTGGATGCAAAGACGTTGAAGAAATCGTTCAAAACCATGGTGTGTGTGAAGCTAATCTTTTGGCCGTAATTCATTTCGGCAGATGTTCGCCACAGCACGCATGACGGCCGACAACGGCAAACTGGAAAAAAAAATTAAGTTTTCCGTTCGGTTCAACGTCAGAAAAAACATGGACCGGTGGAAACCTTCGGCAGAATCCGCGAGCTTCCTCTCTTTCGTCGAAAAAATAGGAACAGCTGCCACACTCGGGATCGCTACGAACAGAGCATTTTAGGCGTTTAAGAAGTGATCTAATAGACATTTAAAATCTCCTTATGTATGGATTACCACGCGCTGGCGTGGCATTTGCCGGTGTTTCCTTTCTTTCCGTTGCCCTGGCAGATATGCTTTGCGTAGCTTCCCCAGGATCTTTTTCATTTTCGCTCTCGGATTTATCGGCGCGGATCATCACGCGAGACTTCGACCAATACCTTATTCCAAGCATATCAGCGGCGCACAAAGCCAATACCTCACAATCCCAAAGATCATTACGCTTGCCTGATGGGCATTTCCACACGCCGCGCTCATCTCGGTATTCCGCCGCCATATGCCCGAAATAATCGTTGATCGGGTCAGAGTGCAAATGGAAAGAACCGCGTGCGCCTTGCTCTAATTGCAGCTTTGTCAGCACCGTATCCTTGTAATGGTTGGTCGAAACAATGATCAGCTTCAAGCCCCGGGGCATGTCTTTCCCGTTCGCATATTTGTCGATCTTGCTGATCGTCCAATTCTTTGCGGTTCGCTGCATGCCCTTTGATGGGCGGAAACGCGGATTCCTTCGGCAAAAGTCGTATACTTCATCGGTCCTGTGCCCGCCTGAGTCGATCAGAGCGAGGTTCACTCCGTATTTTTGGCCCTTCGTGTCTCGGTAATCCCCTTCCGCAATCAACCGGCGAACGGTATCAAGGTCGTCGGCATACCCTTCGGTGATAAGCCACGATTCAAGGTCTTTTCCCCATGCCCGGACGACATACCAAAACCCGAGATCCTGCGTATCAACCCCTGCCGTGATTCCGAGAACGCCATCAAGCGGTATTTCAAAGCGCTTCCGGTTATCGCATAACGCCCGGATTGTAGCATCATCACGCTTCTGTCGCTCGGTTGGGTCCCAAGGTTCCGCGAGGCTTGAATTGATGAAGTTATGCAACGGGCCAAGAAAGCCCACCTTTGCGTGCTCGTTGGCCTGGATAAATTTCAGCGCCAGATCGCCCCATTTTGTCGTAGTGTAAAGCTCCGAAAGGTGATAACTTCTCTTTTCCATTCTGGCGCTTGGGTTCTGCGGCTCCCACTTGCCGGCCAGAAGCATTTCATTTTTCTTGTTCTCGCGGATCGCCTTCGAGCAGTGCGGGCATTCGATGACAACCTCTTTCCTGATTTGGTCTTGAGTCGCGCCGGAAGGCCACTTGATGAACTTCCATTCCATCCGGAAAGATGCCCCGCATTCGACGCAAGGGACCATGAAAAACCGCTGATCCCCGGCAAGGTAATGCTGCCAGATAATGCCACCAATGAGGCTTGGCGTGGATGTGAGCACGCCCTTACTATTTCGGAAAAACTTCATGCGCTCAAAGGCCAATGATACTAGATCGGCTTCCCGTTTCTCTTCGTTGTATTCCTCGAATTTGTCAGTCTCATCAAGGAAAACGTTCTTACACGACTCGGCTGCAAGCTGGTTTGGGTTCGCGCCACGGATAAAAATGGTCATGTTGTCCAGGGAAAGCTCGGTCTTTTTCAGGTCGTATCTATCGCCTGTGATGTGTTTCGATAGCGCCTTATTCCCGGTAATCAGCGGAATCAATTTCCCCTCGGAAAATGTGCGGGCAACGCCCAAAGACGGGCGGACGAAAAGACTATTCCCCGGGTCATTGTCGATCGAATAAAGCAGCATCACCGCTGCCGTCGTGGTCTTGGTCGATTGCGCCGACCAACAAAGAGTGATCTCTCTCACCGCAGGATCGGCGAACGCTTCCAGCGGCTCCCGAACATAACACCATTGATCGGTTCGATACATCCCGGAAAGCGGGGATACCCGGGGCGGGATTTCAAGATACTCTTCAGCCCACCGCCAGGGATTAAGCTGCTTTGGTGGTCTTGCGCTTTCTGCTACTAGCGCCGATAGAGAAGGTATCGCCGATTTCTTCCAAGATTCTTCTAACTTCCCGATCAAGTCTTTGCTGGATTTCATGCCATGGCACTCCCTCCAAACTCCCAGCAATCGCCGCCGGCAACCCGAGGAATTTTGATTTCATCTTTTGGACCTGCGACGCAACCCACTTTTTCACTTCCCTGACCGGGACGGTTTCTTTTGTGAGATTCAACACCTTGATTTCTTCCGCGTCAGCCTTCGCCGACCAGTAGCGCTCTTTCCCTTCGAGCGTTTTCCGGGTCTGGTTCTGGTTGATGTTCGTTTGCCACCACCGGAAAAAAGCCTCGAAATCATACTTCCCATAGGTGAGCCTCGGCGCACCACGTTTCACCCAATCGCTTATTGCCATCTTCGAGCAGACGAAAAGCCTGCAAAGCTGGGTATTCGTTACAATGATTTTCCCGTGCCGCTCGTTTTTCTCCGGTGATTCGTCGGGAGAAAATTCATCGGCAAGTGTCTCGAAAGTTTCCATCTGCGCCGACGATAAAACTTTTCCCTCCGCAAGTTTCTTTGCGAGGTTTTGATACTGTTTTTTTCGCGCCTGGTCGTTTATCTTTGCCATTTTTCACTCGTCGTATAAATGTGTGGTAATTTTACCACAGTAAGCCAATGAAAAAAACTTGTGCGTTCAAAAAGAATGGGGTGCTTGCGATCCTCTGTTGGGGCACCTCTGGGAGAACCTATTGCTTTCAAACGGCCTTGGCCAGCCTTTTCTCACATGGCTGTATCGTTCGAGTCGTGCATAGGACATACTTCAAGGTTAAAGTATGTGCCGGGGAGCATGGCCCCCCCCATCATCCTTTGTTTGATTGGACATAGTTGTCCTTCTGCCAAACTCTTTCGGCTTGGTTTATCAACTGTCCCATCCGGCTAGGAGACACCCCATATTTACGCGCTAACACGCATTGCTTCTCTCCTGCCTTATTTGCTGCCAATAGGGAAAGAAGCGCCGCTTTTGTCCAAATGTTTTTTCTGGAAACAAATGCTTTTGCCCTTGCCCTCTTTTCCATGCAAAAATAGGCTATTCTTTCTGTTCCGTGGCTGTGCTCTTCAATACCACAATCCCAATATACCTTTCTGATAGTTTTGATTTTCTTTTTTGGCTTGAACATATCCCCTCCCCACTTATGATTAGTGCCACTCAAAATATACCTTTTTTCGGTGCGGAAGGGTAGCTTTTTCGGGGGCGGGGTGGTAGACTTGGCTTATCCTCTCAAAGATCCTCTCACTCTTGGCCCTTCGGGGCCATTTTTTTATCTCGTGAAAGCGTGATCCAGTCTGTGTTTCCGCGCAATAATTAAAAACAATTAAAAAAACATTGACAGCTCGCCGAAGATCAATTATATTAAGAGTGTAAGCAGCAAAACAAAAAAAACGAGGAGAAAGAGAAATGAAAAGATTCAGCAGCGAAAACGATTTCAGGGCAGCGGTGGCGGCATTTAACGGGCGAATCATTGAGAGGGTTATCCCCTCAACCGGGGAAATGCTTCCCGAAATTACCCTGCTTGAGGCATACACAAACAGGCTTTCTACTGGTGAGGCCGTAGATGGTTGGGCGAAGGTCGGCACGTTCAGCGTTAGTCGCAACCGAGGCAGTCTGGACATTGAGTAAAGCAAACAAGATTCTTTTAAGAGTGTAAGCAGCAAAACAAAAAAAAACGAGGAGGAAAAATATGAGCAGCAAACAAAAATACGTTGTGTGGTCAGGCGAGGGCGAGGAAGGGCATAAGCGGGTTGTAACGTGCACCGAAACCGGAATCAAGCGGATTTTGACTGCGGAGCGTTGTGGCGGAGACCGGTGGGCATACGCGGCGGAGTCGGTCGGCGGAGAAATGGACTCTTGCCCCTACGTAAGGGACCGGAGTATCGACTACTAACCCCCCCCCCCTCCCCCCGCACAGCAAAAAGCCCCCATAACGGGGGCTTTCCCATTTTCAGGTCATTCTACCTCACCGATCGGGTCGAAAACGAACCTTGCCCCGTTTCCGTGCGATTACGGTATCTCTGTCGGGTGGTCCTTCTCGACCTCTTGCCAAAGTCGGTCAACCTCTGGCCAATTTCCGGCCAGCATCGCGGCGAGGATCGCGTTAGACCTGGCCATGGCGCGGGCTTCCTTGGGGCCGTAGAGCGTTCCCTCTTGCGGCTCAGGCGGTAGGACGGCATCAGGTATCGGCATTGGCCGCACCCGATTTCAGTCGAAGTATTTCGGCTTCCAATTCCAACACCCGTTTTCTTAGGGTTGTTACTGCGTCCAGGTTTTTCGGTTTTTGGGTCGATGCCAGACGGCAACTGGCCCCCAAACCATTTTCCCACCAGGCCACATCGGCCCAAAGTTCGACCCACTCCCCCTCATCGTCTGCGGTCAATCCTTTCGGTAGGTTTTTTGTCAGGCGATACTGGAAACCATAGGACTCCAAATACCACGTATATACCTTTTGTGGCCCCATGTTCCGGGCAATCATATTCGCGAGTTGCACCATGGGATTCCCCGACCGGGACCGCCGCAGGGCCGATACCCTGATTGCCTTCAGCCAGCCATCAATTTTTTGCATACCCCCTCCTCACTCGAACGGCAGGCGCATGGCCTCTTCCAGCCATGCCAAAGCCTGCCCGTTGCTAATGTGCCGGTCCGTCACCCGGAGAACACGCCAGCCCGCCAGCATGGCGAGATTGTATTTTTCACAATCCGCACGGAGGCCAACCCCTGTATTGTGCCGCCCTCCGACAAAGCCGCCGCCCTCGACCTCTAACAATAGCATGGCCCCTGGCCAAGCAAAGTCGGCACGATATTTTCGGCCAGGTAAAAAACTAAATTCTCTCGTAGGGGCCGACAGCCCTGCCGCCCTGATTTGGAAAGCCATGCTTTCCTCAAGCTGCGACTTGCCCATCACTTAACTCCCTTTGCTTTATCCAAAATCCATTTCAGGATCTCGCCAAGGTCCGGGTATGTCAGATCGCTTTTTCCTGTCTCTTTGCGCCACTCAGGCGTGGCAACCTCGTCAAGCCGCCGGTGAAAAAGCCGGATAAGTTCAACTGCCTCGGTCTTGGACTCGTCCCGGGCGAAGTCCTTCGCATAAGCCTTGAGGCGGGAATCCTCACCAAACAAAATTTTTGTTACCGGGGCAAGCACTCTTGGATGGACGCCACACAGCTTAACCCGAGCATACAAAATTTCCAAGGCCGGGCAATGCTGGCAAGGGTAGTTTTTGCCTTGTTCTTCAGCTTTTATCCAATTTTTCAGGAAATTGATCCGCATTTGATACAGGTGCATCTGCTTGGTTACGACGGGCTTTCCTGCGGCTCGATCGCGGTCTAACTCCTGCCATGATTCGCGGCATGATTCGATTTCCGCGCGGGCATGAACGATTGACTTTGGTGCCATCGCATTAAGTTTTTCAGCGGTCATCACTTTTCCCCTTCCTTGCGTTTCGTTCTCATGTTACGAAAGCGTTCGGCAATCTCCGCACGTTGTTCCGGGGTAAGTTGCCTTTTCGGTCTGTTCGGATTTTTCCCCTTGCGAAATACAAAGAGCGGGCAATCAGAAACGGGGCACATTTTTACCTCGTCGCTGGAATTTGCGGAACAGTCCAGACATTTCAGCCGGATTGCCCGAAGTGCGGTAAGTTTCTTTGGTTCCTTCTTGGCTTCGTCCATCACTTTTCCCCTTTCGATTTCTTAATGGCGGCGCGGGCAATCGCGGCCATTTCGTCAAACTTCGCTGTGCAGATCACCGACCCATCGTCGAATGCGGCGATCTTTTCCAGCGCCTCAAGCATGTCGGGGGCTGCCGCGATCAGGCAGGCGTCTGCGGTAGCCTCACCCTCGTTTTTGGTGGAGGTCAGCGTCGCCAGACACTTACCATCAGACCTCCAAACCTGTGCAAGGTTGCAGTGCCCCGGCTTGCCTTTCTGTGGGCTGTATGCCCACGGTCCCGGCGTGTGTTTCGTCGTCATCGCTCACCCTCCTTTTTCCCGCCCGAAGCGGGCTTGCAACGTTTCCAATTTGGCAAGGTTTTCTTGCCGCTGTTCCTCGGTGATTTGTGCTTTTGGCCCCTCGATCTGTCTTTCAGGGGGCATTGGTTTCGTTTGGTGGAATCCTCGCTTGTAGTTTTCCACTTCCTCGGTAAACTGTGCGGCGATCTTGTGAACCCTGATGCCCTGCACATCAGAGGTAAGATCCCGAGAAAACAGATCGGCGCTTTCGGCCATTTGAAGCAACCGCTTTGAGAAGCCACCAAGGTAGGCGTATGGGTTGCCGTTAGGTTCTCTCGCCAGCAAAAGCGCGTGCTGTAAATGCCCTTCGATAGTTGAAGCGGTTAGACAAGGCTTTGTTTTGTTCCTCAGAAGCGCCCCGAGGTTGGTGCCGCGCGGAAGCGTTTCGGCTTCAGCAAGGATGATATCGGCGGCACGCCGGACCTTCTGGAAATCAATGTCTTCCACCCGCTTAAACCATGTGTCGATTGAGTTGGGGTCGGAAGATATCGACCCCGGAAAAGCTGCGGCAAGTTCCTGGTGGATCGTGACAAACTCAGACTTTTTCAACTTCGATAACCCCCTTTTCGCTGTCGTCTTCCTCTGCCCATTTGGCAATGGCGTCTTGATCTCTTTCCGCCTGAGATTGGTATTTCAGGTGTTCGCGCCAGTCGGGGCCAAGGAAAGTCGCCGGTTGCTTGATAAATCGTTGTTCCCGCTGTTCGAGTTGGCACCTATTGGCGTATTTGGTGGCGGCCAGAATTATCTCTTCTGGTATGGCCCCCTCTTTGAGGCGAGCTTTCCAGGTTTTGAATGCGATTGATTTTCCTTCACGCCGGGGATATGCGTCCCAAAATTTCAAAAAGTCGTCCGGGTAACCCGGACAAGTCTTTTTCTTTGGGTTAGGATTTGGATTTGGTTTAGGAGATGGTTTAGGATTAGGATATGGGGGATCTCGGGGCTGACTCCGGTCGGATTCCGAATCGGATTTGCTGTCGGAGTCCTTCCCCCATCTAACCGCATTGGCCTTTCTTGCCGACTCAGACCGCTTTTCGGCGGTGCTTGCATAGCCATTATGGACTTCCCACTCGTGAATTTTGAAGCCTGTTTTCGTTTTCTCGATGAAGTTTTCTTCAAGCAGAAAATCGAAAAAATCTTGTATGCTTTCGGGGTATTCGATCACTTCGGCAATCAAATCAAAATCAGGATTTTTGTATTCCCCTGAGGGGTAATTCGTGGCCGTCATGCCCCATAGGCGGAGAAGAGAGTATACCCCCTGGAATCCAAAGCGCCGTTTCAATTTCCTCACTTTGAGATTCGAGAAAAAATTACACGCTACCCTGAAGTCAACGTTCACTTTTGCCCCTCCGGCCTTCCAAATACCTTGAGAACGGTATCCCAGTTTTCATCGTTAGGGTTTCCTCCGCCCAATTCCCACAAACGCCAGGTTGCGAGGGAAACACCACATGCAACAGCAGCCTGGACCTGTGTCCAGCCCATTCTTTCACGCAATTCTTTGTAATTCATAATTCACCCCCTTTCTACTTATCATACTACTACTTCAAAGCATTATTGTCAACCCCGACTCCCGGCAAAGTCAAGGGCAACTGTCAAGGATTCCTTGCCGGTTCACGGCCGGGTCAGTAGTCGTCGAAGTCCATAATTCTTCCCCCAATCCACCTCATCACCGGCACCGCCATTGAATTACCAAGGGCTTTATATCTTGGCCCATCCGGAGCCATGCCTTTGCGCCAAGGAATCAACGTCCAATCATCAGGGAATCCCTGGAGCCTTTCGCATTCCCGAGGGGTCAGGCGCCGAACCGACATACCACTCAAAATAGTATGGGTTGGTCTTGATGGCCTGTTCTCCCCTTCTGCTCTTATGACTCCAATTCCTTCGGAAATAAATCCGGGGCCGGTTTCTGAGTATGCTTTTGGAATCATCACTTTTGGCGTATTTCTCCCGGTTGCGTTTTGATTGGTTCCCATCGATGGACAATTTTCGGATTGGAGCAAGTCGCCCGATTGGTTTTGAGTGAACGCAACCGCCTGCCCTCCGGTCTGGTCTATCGTGTAGCTTGGGCCTTCCGATACCCCCAAGCCGTTCTGTTTCTTTTCGATTTCCCTTCCGTCTTGAATCGCGATGCAAGGATACCCCTGCCCCGGTTTCCCGCCATTGCACTTCAGCGCTCCCATTGTTTCGTGCAGAGAAACCTCAGAGCGTTGGTTTTCGTGAACTGCGACGATCGGCGTTCCGCGGCCTGTTCCATCTTCTGATCCGTCCATGCGTTTCGTCAGCGTGTGCGAGATTTCCCCGGAAACACAAACGGCTTGCGCTTGCGGGTGTGACGACCCGAGAGCCCCGAAATTCTTGGTTCCCGAAATACAATCTTGCCGGGAATAAAAAGCAATCAGAGGGGTTCCCTGATCGATCGAGCTATTAGGCCCTTTGTATTCTCGGGCGCAGACTGCGCCAGATATCGCCGGGATATACGCCTCTGTATCGGCCCGGTGGCTTGAGTTTGCTTTTGCCCTCAACGCCGTGGAAACAACGCAAAAATCTAGCTCGTTGGCATTTCCTGCGGGCCGGTTGAGCCCGCCACCCGACGAAGCGAGAGTTCCAGCAGTTTCGGTAACATTTTGCCCCGTTTTTCGGCGCGGCGCAAGATCCCGGCGCAGGCTTTCGGGCTCAAAAAGAACCGAGGCGGCACTTCGCCAGTCTCCAAAACATCCAACAACGAAGACACGGCGGCGTCTTTGTGGCACTCCGAAGAATTGAGCGTCAAGGACTCGGTAGGCCCACCCATACCCGAGTTCTGCCAACGCCCCAAGGAAGGTTCCAAAATCCCGTCCTTTGTTGGAACTAAGGACACCCGGCACGTTTTCCCAAACGATCCACTGAGGTTTGTATTTGTCAGCAATTCCAAGAAACGTAAGCATGAGATTTCCTCGGGGATCTTCAAGCCCTTTTCGCAATCCTGCGACACTGAAAGATTGACAGGGGGTTCCTCCAACGAGAAGGTCAACTGTTTCATTCGGCCACTCCTTAAATTTAGTCATATCGCCCCAATTCGGGACGGCGGGGTAATGATGTGCCAGAACGGCACACGGAAACTTTTCAATCTCGGAAAACGCAACCGGGGTAAACCCAAGGTCATGCCATGCGCAGGTAGCGGCCTCTATCCCGGAACAAACGGAAAGGTATCTCATCTCATCACCTCAAAGTGTCACGTCAAACAGCTCCGGCACGGCATTACGCACCTTCTCGGGCCAGTTGAACCAGCGGCAGCGCTTCCAGAGCAACCGCCCACACCCGAAGCCCATGACGCGGCAGTGGTGCACTTTTCGCACCGCCCACGACGACGGCCACGCGGGCAAGTAGTGCCGGCAGGATCGGCAGGTTTTCATGGCTTCGCCTCCCCGACGTGGCAGATCGATACGGGGCCTCTACGATCGATTACAACCGACCTTGGAGATAGCGGCACACAAATATTGTCACCATAACAGATAACCACGGCTCCGCGATGTTCGCCGACCTGGCCGTTTCCCCTGACCTCGCGGACCTGGCCGTTTCCCCTGACCTCGCGGACCTGGCCGTTTCCCCAGACCTCGCCGACCTGGCCGTTTCCCCAGACCTCGCCGACCTGGCCGTTTTCCCTGACCTCGCGGACCTGGCCGTTTTCCCTGACCAAGCGGACCTGGCCGTTTCCCCTGACCACGCCGACCTGGCCGTTTCCCCTGACCTCGCGGACCTGGCCGTTTTCCCTGACCAAGCGGACCTGGCCGTTTCCCCTGACCACGCCGACCTGGCCGTTTCCCCTGACCTCGCCGACCTGGCCGTTTCCCCAGACCTCGCCGACCTGGCCGTTTCCCCTGACCTCGCGGACCTGGCCGTTTTCCCTGACCAAGCGGACCTGGCCGCCCATGAGAATTCTTATTTCGGCCGTTTTTTCGACCCTATCAATGACAGAATTTTTTACGAAAACAACCTCGTCTGCGTCAAACACTTTTCCATTGACCCCAATAAACACCCTGGCCGCAACCCATTCTTTGAGTGCAATCCGAGCCCGCTTCTCGTCCTCGGCCGGATCGTGCCAGTGGGGCAAAATATCCTGGTCTTTTTTGTAGACCCACCCCGCCGGATCGCTGAAAATATCGCCATCATCCGGGGCAATTTCCACCCGAAGGATGTTCGGCTCTGGGTTCATGCCGCCGTCGTGCAACGCGTGTTCTTTGATAATGTCCTCGTGCGAGTCGCTTTTACGGCTCCAAAATACGGATTCCTTGGTCAATACAAACGATGCTGGGTTACACATGATTTTTTCCTTTCGAGTTTTTCATTTTACCATTCCCCCTTCCAAAATCGGCCGGCGTCGCCACACCCGGCAGCCAGGCGTGAGTGAGGTTGGGAACCAGTCATGCGATCACCATCCTTTCCGGCGGTTTCTCGTCGCGAATCATGGCGACAATCCAGAGCAGACAATCGACGGTTAGGATGAACCCGCGCCGCACTCCCAGGCGAATGCCGCCTTTTCGAGACACCGTGACGGTGATCGGCCCGAGAGGGGAATCAAGAAGCCCGGAGACACTCTCAATTCCGTGATTGCGAGGGTCGATGACGTTGAACTCGGTGTAGTTTTCGATCTTGCCGGCCAGTCTCGCCAGCCTGACATCGTTGGTTTTGGGGTTGGTCAGGGCGATGTTTTTCACCTGGGCAAGGCGGTCCTGAATTTGCCCGAGCTGGTGGAACTCGAACTCAATCGGGGAAACAGCGTATCCGGAGTGCCCGGACAGCGCCAGCTCCATGACTTTTTGGGGAGCGGTCTTGCCGGTAACGAACAGCATTTCCGGGGTGGCGAAGAATTCGCAACTCTCGATCGTCTTGAAAAGCGACTTGGTAATGAGGCCTTCGACCAAGTGCTCAACCTCAAACGGGACCACCATCGAGTAATGGCCGCGAATCATTTTGTCGTTCCGATCGCAATCGTGGAAACCTGGGTTTTCTGGTTCAACACTGAACTGTTCCGCCTCAGAATTGAGCTTTACGAAAAGCTCGTGAATGCTGCTCAACCGAAATGTCAAACAGCGCAAAGAAATAGATGTTCCCGCTACTTCGATTTCATTCACTGCATTGAATTGATTCATATTTTCCTTCTTTCTCCGCGTGTTCGCCATGCGCGGCCCGGCCCAGGGTCAGATTAAAATGGAATCTCGCCGTTGTCGTCAAGCGCCGGTTGCTGATCTTGGCTTTCCTGCGCCGGGGCCTGATCTTGCCGGTCCCGACCGCCCAAAAGGGTGATCTGGTTAACGCGCACGTCAAACGACTTCCCCTTGCCCCGGTCGGTGGAATACTCGCGGATCGACGGTTCCCCGACGACCTGAACCGCTTTCCCCTTTTCGAGGAATTGCACCATGGTTTCGGCCTGCTTGCCCCAAAGGGTGCAGGAATACCAGGAACAGGTGCGTTTGTCGCCGTAGCCGGTGTTTACGGCCAGCGAGAAGCGCAAGAGCGCGGTCCCGTTGGGGATGAATTTCAACTCTTCCGGTTGGGCAATATGCCCGATGAGCACGATGGTTGCTGAATTTGGCATTGTTTTTCCTTTCGTTATCTGATGGTAACGTAGCTTTCGCCACGTTCGACGGTCGCGCCGGGAACATCTTCCCCGGACTCAATGCGGGCCTTGATTTCGGCTGTCTTGGGCCGGGTGACTTCGACGATTTCGACCAGATCGACCGGCAGAATATTCTCGTTTTCGATCCTGACCGCCGTTTTCCCTTCGCACAGGGACACCGAAAAAAGCCCATCATTCTTTTTGATCGACTTCACGCCCGCCTGCCCCATGACGATCGCAAGATATTTTCTTAGCCGGCAGATGGCCCCCTCGCGGGCTTTTCTTCTGGCGCTCGCGGCATCTTCGACGGCTTTGAAATACGCGGCTTCGCTCTCAAGCCGCTGTTTGACGTGGCCAATGTTTTCGGCCTTGTCCTCAAGAGCCGCCTGCCATGACTGCAAGGCTTCCATGTCGCCTTCGACAAGTTCGCCCTCTTGGTCGATGATCTTTTGCGTAATGGTCTGAAGCTCTGCGGCGATATCAAACGCCGTGAGGGCCTTTTCGGTGTTGTCGATGGGTTTTTTTTTCTTAGCCATTTGCGGCTCCTTCCTGCGCGAAGACCCCAAGAACGTCTTCCCGTTCCTGTGCGGTCAGCTCAGTGGCGCTCTTGATCTCGCGCCCAACCAGGTTCCCGACCAACAGTCTGATTTCGTCCTGCGACTTCGCCCCGGCTTTGATCGCTCCTTCCCGGATCAGTTTGAGCTGATCGGCCATTTTTTTTGCGGTGGTCGCGGGGGGATTCTCCGGGGGGGTATCCGGGGCGGGCGGTTGCGCCTCCGGGGTGGTGGCCGGGGTATTTGCCGGGGCCTTGGTGTTAAAATCAACCAGGGGCTTGTTGGGAGGCAATGCTGGCGGTGTTTGCGGCTCCTGTTTGGGCGTGGTCAGGGGCTTGTTCCCAAGCCACGTTTTTACTGTTTCGGCAAGCGCTTTTCCGGGCCGGTTGATTACCTTGTTGTTGAGTTCCGGGCAACGGGTCTTGGTGATCGTGAGGTTGTTTTCCTGGTCCATGTCGCCAACAACGTCAAACTCATATTCGAGGCCGTCACGCATGACCGGGGCAAGCCCGACCTTCCGAGGCTGGGAAAAAGTCTTGCCGTTACGCTCTACCTGCTCGATGACCCACTCGGTTTTGCTTCGCAGGGTGCAGATGACATGCAGCTTGCAGGACAATAATTTTTCGACAAGCTGATTGTGGATCGGGGTAACGGTCTTCCATGCCGCAAATGAATTTCCTTTGATCCTGGATGCCGCCTGATCGACCATATCAAGCTCCCCGCCTGTGCCCATCCAGTAGTGAGAAAGAGAGTCAATGATGAGCGCTCCATAAGCGGCTGACTCTGCGGCTTCAATCGCTTTGATAAGCCCGCGTGGATCATATTCAGTGGGTTCGGTGGAATCGAAAGAAAAGATGTCGGCATACTTCGAGGCCGACTTACGCTCAGTATCAACGACGGCAACCTTGCCTCCTGGCCCGACAAGCGCCGATGCAATTTCCAGGGCGGAATAGGTTTTGCCGCTTCCCGACGGCCCAACAAGACCAAGCCGAAGGTGTAAGCCTTCCTTGACTGCTTTCTTAAACATATGGTAGACTCCTTTGAACGTGATTTTTCCTTCTGTCCCGGCTGCAACGCCGGGCCTTTTTTTATGCCCGAAGGCGGTGGACGCAGACCTTAACGCCTTCCCGCTCCTCCATGCGGGTTTCGATCTGGCGCAGTCGGGCGGCCTCTTGAAGGGCGTCAAGCAGGGCTTCATCGGTCGCGCCGTTCCGGTCGCGGATTTCCTGAAGGGTTTCCCACTGATTCGAGAGCATCACTTGCCCCCCTTCTCGACGTGATTTTTCAGGACCGTCTCAATATAGTTTGAGACAGCCCGGTTTTCACGGGCAGCCATGGCCCGGACAGCCTCATGCAACGATGCTTCGAGGTAAACGCTGATGATGATTTTTTTCGGTTCGTCCATATTTCCTCCTTTTGAAAATCATACCACGCAAACAATTAAAAAGCAATAGGTTTTTTTTGCTTGACTTAAAATTTAATTGCTGGTAAAATAGGGTCATAGGAATTTTAAGGGGGAAAAATGAAGGAAAAAACACTCAAAAAATACGATGCCACAGCCCTGCCCGAGGGTGAGCCGATCGACTACGCCCTCGCATGGGGCGTATCCCTGAACCGGGCGCAAGTGGTCTTGCGTCGCCTCTGGCGGCTCAAGCTGATGACGCGGACGCGCAAGCATGGCAACGCGCCGCGCATTTACAGGAGGGCGGAAGCATGACCGACATGCACTCATCAATGTCAGAACAACTCTGCCGGAGGTGCGCCGACCTCGAAGATGCCGTTGCCAAGCTGCAATCCGACCTCGCCGACCTTCGTGAGCAGAACGCAAAGTTCAAGTCGGCGCTTGAACAACTGAAGCCGGGCAACCCGGAGAATGGAGAATTGCGATGAAAATTATCGAACGGTTAAAAAACAACACGTCGGCCTTCGGGCTGATGGACCCGGAACTGCGCCTGGTCGCGGAGAAGATTGGGCCTGAAAACTTTTTCGAGGGAACAGGCAGGAAGTCATTCGCTTGGGATAACTGTGAGCCAAAGGTGTTTGAGTGCCGCTTTACCTACCAGCTCCGGCCCTGCTATGTTTGCCAGCATCCGGAGAAACACAAACACGCAACCGATGGTTGTATCGTGTGTTCCTGGTGTGGTGCCGAGATTGCCCCGGAGAAGCCGAAAGCCGGGTGGCTGGAGTTTAAGGTGATCCCCCATGACACTAACTATATCATTGAAGGGCTGAAAGGCTCAGTCGGGACAAAGCGTTACCTCTGCGAAGCCCCCGGCATGGTCGGGTTCGGGGGGATCTATCAAGAATCCCCCTGTTCCTGCGATTGTGAAGCCGGGGGAGTTGGCGAGGGTTGGTATTGTGTGCCGATGGCTTGTGAGATTCACGGCCCATGGAAGCCAACCAAAGTCAGGTTCTGGGAGGTGGGGAAATGAAAATGTGCCCAATGTTGCTTCATAATCCAGGGCTGAAAGACATCGCAGATTCATGTGCGCACCGCGCCCGCGACCCGCGAGTGGAGCAGCTGGTGGAGGCCGCTAGGGTTTACCGCTATTCGCAAACGCTAAAAAGCGCGAGGGATCTCGATGCCGCGCTAGCCAAGTTCGAGAAAGGGGAGAAACCATGAAATGTGAAAGTTGCGGCGCAGAGTGGACTCACAAACATGACTCATGGCACCACCCGAAAAAGGGCACATGCCCCTTTGTGGGGATTCCCTTCGACGAGTGCTATCAGATCGAAGCCATCAACGCCGCGATCGTTCAGCCGCGGGAAGGTGACGGCAAGGCCATGGGCGCGGAGTCCATCCCGGCGTTGCTTTCGCGGGTGCGGGAGCTTGAGGCCACAATTGACGAGTTTATCACCGTTTGCGCCGGATTTCAGGATGAAGACGGGGCGCCTATGAGGCTTTTGGAGCGCGCAAAGAAAGTCCTGCGGGGAAAGGAGGGAAAAGAAGGATGATGCAGGTTACCCTAATAGGGGAAGGCGAGGGCTTCGAGGCCGCAAAAGCTCTCCTGGAGCACCACGGAATCATGGTTGTTTCCCATGAACAGGCCGCCAGAACCAAGGCCTTCGAAGAAGAAATGAGAGCCATTGCGGATGCTTTTTTTGCGACAAATGTTTTTGATCCACCAAGTGGCGAGGATTACCCGCTATTCCGCTTCCTGGCCGCTCGATATCCCTGCAGGTTTTTGTGGACGATCATGCCCAGAAAGCACGCACAGAGGTGGCGGCGCTGGCAAGGAGCAACGCCCCGCGAGAGTCGAAATAGATGGAAACAGGTGGAGCCATGACCCTAGAAGAAGCCTTCAGCGCACTATTTCACGCCGCGAAAGCGGTAACCGTGAGCAACTGCCCGCAGACGTGGGCCGCGTTGAAAGCGGTCGTGGAACAGATCGAAAAGGAGAGCGAAAAGAAATGAATCTCGGCGATAGGATGAAACAATACGAAAGAACATTTCAGGCGTCAGCGTTGAGGCGAACGCCGCTGGTTATCCGCGTTGACGGGCGGGCGTTTCACACGCTGACCAGGAAAATGCGGAAGCCGTTTGATGGAAATTTCATCACGGCAATGACTGTCTCGGCAAAATACGTTGCAGAGCAGATGCAAGGATTCAAGGCCGCGTATGTCCAGAGCGATGAAGCGACGTTTCTACTCACCGACTACGACGCGTTCGAGACGGATGGATGGTTTAATTATGAGATCCCAAAGGTAATTTCTATTTCTGCCGCGCTGATGAGCGTTATGTTCAACACCTATACGCGAGGAATGCCGCTGTCCGTCTTCGATTCCAGAGCGTTCTCTGTGCCGCTCCATGATGCCGTTAATTGCTTCCTGTGGCGGGCGAAGGATTGGGAGCGGAACAGTCTGCAAATGTATGCCCGGTCCAAGTTCAGCCACAATCAACTGAAATTCAAGAACCACGCGCAGATTCATGAAATGCTTTTCTCTATTGGCGCAAATTGGGCAACAGACCTGACCGACCAGGAGAAAAATGGGACATTCCTCCTCAAAACCCCTAAAGGAATTTGCATGGATTGCACCATCAAGCCGACGTTTGAGAGCGTTAATGCTGCAATCTGGCCACTGATAAATATCGGAACCGCGAAGATCGAAAAGGAGAGCGAAGGGAAATGAAAAACCCGCTGAAAGGATGCACTTGTCGAACCATTAGGATCATCGACCGAACCGATACCCTTACGACCGAAACCGAGGTCATATCCCTGTGTCCAACGTGCGAATTGTGCCTCAGATATGGCCGGATCTACCATTTCAGATTCCTCGGGCTCGAACCGCTGAAGGAGCTGACCGAATTCTTGGAACAGGATCGGCCTGGAAAGGAGGCTGGGAAGCCATGAAAAACAGCATGACGGAGGTAGCCTTTAACGTGGTTATTTTGGTATTTGGTGTAGCCTTAGCGATACAAGCCAGCATTGAATGGAACCAGATGAGAGAGCCCCGCACGAACATAGCACCAAGAAGCGTTCGCGTCATCACGGGGCCAGCGTTCATATCTATCGAAGCCAGCGGGCCGATTACGCTGTATGAAATTGGCCAGGCGGTAATGGATGGGAGAGCAAAGATAATTTATGAAAAGGAATAGCACGAACGACAAGCCCCGGCGGACTGGAAATACGGCACCGGCACCGAGCCGGGGAAGGATAAAATATGATTAGGAAATTGACAAAAAAGGTCGAAATTCCCGCTGATCAGCTCAGAGGGGATAGGGGATTGTTGCCCGAGCTGACGGGCGAGATCCATCCCGAGCTGTGGGGCAATGTCTCCGGGCTATGGGGCGATGTCTCCGGTCTGCGCGGCAATGTCTCCGGTCTGCGCGGCGATGTCTCCGGGCTGCGCGGCGATGTGGATGAGTGTGATATTACGGATGCCGATAGGGACGCAGGGGTGGGTGTTTCGGACCTCGTGGTTGACACCGGCACCGAGCCGGGGAAGGAGAAATAAAATGGAATGGGATCACAGATTCAGACCGCTGAAATTTGGTGAAATTATCTTGGCGACAGACGAGCGTCTTGACAGCGACCACCCATGGCATGGTGGGAATGAACGGTGGGTGATGGCATCACCGGCAGAGATTGGGACGCCAGCACCAGACCCGCTATTCCCGGCACATAGGCAATTCCGTCGCCTAGTGAAGGAGGGCCGGGGTGATGGCTGAGAAATGGAATTGTCAACTTGCCGAAAACTGTCACACAGCGTATGACCTGCTCGAATCGTGGGAAAGGCTTTGCGAGCTTGGTTTGATCGACTACGCCCCCGAGTTTTCCAAGGGTTTGCTGATGGAAACTTGGGAGAAAACCAAGACTCTGCTTGATGCCACCCTCGGGCGCAAGAAGCGGAAGAAAGGACCGAAAAAGAAATGAACACAACTTGCATTGAATGCAACGCAGAATACCCGCCCGACGCTCACGGCATCATCGACCTCCCCGGCATTGCGTTCGGACTCTGCCCCACCTGCCGCCGTCTGATCGAGGTAGGCCGGGCGGTCGAGGCGATGAAGCCGGGTGAAGAACTGCACCGGTATGCCGCCAACGACGACGGTGAAAACTGGCGTTTTTACCCAATCGAAACCGGCATGTCTTTGCAGTTCAAGAGCCCGATTGAAGCTCTGCGGGGCAAGGAGGGAAAGTAGGATGAGAGTCAACGGAAAAGAATACCGATTGAAACTTAACGAGTGCTGTATCGACCACTGCCGCGATTGGGCAGAAACCCATGAGGGGAAATATCCCCCATCGGATCACTCGCCGGGATGCAAAAACTTTAAGCTCGAAAAATTTGCCAAAATCAAAGATCCTGAAGGAGGTATCATGCTGGCCCCGGAGGCTGAACAATCCGAAGCACTGGAAATGGTGAAAGAATGCTGGCCCGACAACCAGGATAAGGTAGTTATCGCTGGTTATGTGATGCTGACCGATGACCAAGTTGAACGGATGCGGGAATACGAACCATGACCCTCGAAGAAGCATTTCAAGCCCTATTTCACGCCGCGAAAGCGGTAACAGAGAGCAACTGCCCTCAGACGTGGGCCGCGCTCAAGTCCGTGGTGGAGCAGATCGAAAAGGAGAGCGAATGACAACGCGAATTTATTTACTAGGGAAAAACAAAATGTGTCTGGTTCCCGGGCTAGAATTAAGGCCAATCAAAAACGGAACACAGGGCAAGGCGTTTACCGATGATGACGGGGAAAATATGATCATCATTCCCGATGACAAGAAAATTCCGCCGATGTGGAATAAAGCCAGTAAAAGCGCTTATAGAGTGGACTCAAGAAGCGCATTTCGCGAACCTTTTTTGAAGCTGCTTTATGCTGCACGCTTGATTACGCAGACGCAATACCGCGAAATAAAGGCCGAGATTGAGCAGAGAAACGCCGACTACCAGGAAACTATGCGCGAAGGCCAGATCAGACAGGCCGTCAAAGACCTGGGAGCCGACGAGGTAATCCGGCTGGCGAAGAAGCTGAAAGCGAAAGGGAAGAGCGAATGAGCACGAGAACCATTATTGTGTTGTTGATGCTGGCCAGTGTTGCGGCCTTCGGGCAGGGAACCGTGATTGATGTCGAGATCCTGAACCCGCAAGGCGTCGAATCGACCATCAACGCATCCGGTGAGCTTTGCATCAGAGCCGCCACGCCAACGGCAAGGATCGTTTTTCCGGCCACGTTTACGGATGCGTCCCCGGCCAGGGAGGTCGATCTAACCGACGATCAGATACGCTTTGTCGCCGAGTCCGGCCAGGTCTGCCGCGTCATGGGGCACTGTTGGGCCAACGTCCTTCACGTCACCATGGAATATTGCGTTGACGGCAACTACCCGGCAACTACCAGGCGCCGCTGTGCTCTTTGCGGGAAGCAGGAATCACAAAAAATGGAGGATTGGAAATGACCACTAACGACAAGCCCCGGGCGGGTAACTGCTTGGTAATCGTCTGTCTTATTCTTTTCCTGGCACTATTGGCAACAATCCGCGTCAGAATCACCCTGGACCAACCCGACCAGAAAAGGCGGGTAGTTGCTGAGGCGGTAAATGTCCCCGTCAAAGCCGAGATGGCACCTGTTGCAGTTGTCGCCTCTGACGGCTGGCACTGGACCGCCGACCGCGTTTGGCAGTATCGCGCCGTCACCAACGGCAAGGAGTGGCGGGTCAAAGTAAAGTCGGGCAATTATGAAAATGTCGTCAACATATACCCATGCGCGACAAAGGAAGAAGCGGAAGACATTTGCAGACGGTTTGTATCGAGCAGGAACGAAGACGCAAGGAGGGCAACCGAAAAATGGGAATGAATGACGACAAGCCCCGGGCCGATTGGTGGGACAAGCTGCCGGATGGGCTGGTGAGGCTGCTGGTGTCAAAAGGGGGAAGGGTCCACGTCGAGAACGACCATATTCCCCTTGGAAATTGGTGTCGGTATGCGCCAGCCTGCACCCCCATAGGCTTCAGAGCGCCGGAGGGGTGGAAATACTAAGGCGACACTTCCACACCCCCGGAACGCAACCAACACGTCACCAAAAAACACAGCCCGTCGATTCTTTCGGCGGGCTGGTTATTGTTTAGCTGGTAATAGTCCTGCGGGGTTCCTGCGTCTTGGAGTCGGTCTAACATGGCGTGGACGGCATCATTGACCGCCGCCTGCGGGATCACTGAGAGCTACCTACCACCCTAATATTGTAGGTCGTCGAAGCCCCCGAGGAATTGGTGATTTTGAGCAAGTCCCCCGTCCCCGCAGTCACGGTAAAACCGGCATAAGGCGATTCCCATACCACGAACGCGCCGCGCTCAAGGGCATACGTTGCCGTTGCCGGCGAGAGGAACGATACCGGGGCGGTCGCGTTTCCGATGGTCAGGGATTCAGAAGTAGATAGGTTGCGGATGTGCAGCGATTTTACCCGGGCAAACGTAAGGGCGTTGCCAAACGGGTCAGACACCCCACCGGCAAGGTCGAAAATATCGGTAGCCCCGCTGCCCAATTCGCGCTGTGTGATCCATTCGATGTCCGCGACCGTGGTAGATGACCCGGTGCCGTTCGTGTATTCAACCTCTGCCCTGATTTGCGTGTTGTCGCGGGCCACGGAAAGCCCGTTGTCATTCTGGTAATCCTGATCGAGCCATACTTTTGTTTGAGCTGAAATAAGCTCAGAATCAGCCCACACGCACGCGCACGAAAAGACGACAAAAAGAAGAGCCGTCGTAAACCGCTTCGTCACGCTACCACCGCCTTTCATATTCGATCCGGGCCCACACGTCCCGGGTCCTCTGCGCCAGGTTCGACCCGCCCGCGCTCACTTTGAGGGAGCGGGTAGCGTAGGGTTTCCTGGCTTGTCCCCAGCAGCAATGGTGCCGACAATGGCCTTTGCCTTGGCAACGTCTTCGACCGACAACTTGACATTGTGCTTTTGAGCCTCTAGGAAAAGCTGGTCGAGGAAAGCTCCTAGCTTTGAGCTTTTCGTAATAACACCGACCTTTTCGAGTCCCTGAACATTTTGATACAGCGCGGGAATAGCCCACGAAAAGAAGGACTCAACCTTGTCCCCCGTGGAAACAACACCCCCCGGCAGATACGGCCGGGCTAGCTTCCAAACCTGAATCAGCAAAATCGAAAAAAGAACCAGGTGGTTTGGCTCCGAGAGCCACACCAAAACAGCTTTCAACGTGTCCATTACTTTCTCCTTATGATTGTTCTTGCCATTTCGGCGGAAATCCTGAGATAGCATACCACGCACACGGACCCATGCCAAACGTCTTTACCACACTCACACCTTTCGACCCGAGCCGGAGACATAGATTTTTGCGGGCTTGTCTCCAAGGATTTTCCGGAGTCTTTCAAAGGTCTGTTTGCTTTTGGCGACATCGGGCCTCCCGTCTTTGTCCAAGTCCACAAACGATTCCCCCGTCAGACCGCATCCCTCGGTGTCTTCGGGGAAATTGCCCCAATGCAACAGAATCAGCGATCGGTGGGGGACGCCGATCAATTCGTAGTGAGCCCCGTATTTCTCCGACCACCGGGCCATCAAGGAATACTCGCCGGCAGGAATACAGGAAACGCGGGGGAGGTTGTCTTTCCACGGCGGCTCAAGCGTTTTGCACTCGAAGACCTTCGAGAGACAGTCATAGACGCTCAATACCCCCAGCGTGCGTGTCCCGTCGTCGTAGAGGCTATTCAAAAATAATTTCATGCGCTCACATCCAACCCTGAGACTTTGCCCAAGCCGCCAGCAGAACGCCCGCAAGGCTTCCCATAGTCGAGAAGCAAACGCCAGCCAAACCGAATAGCGCCACCCATAAGCGCGGATCTCTTTGATTTGCCTGCACTTCTTTCATATCAGCCTCCAATACCGTAATCCTATTGGCATGGTTCTTACACTCGCCGGTAGGGCATTCGCCCATATTGTCACCCTCGGAATAGATTTTGAAACCACACGTAGAGCCGTTGGAAGATACTCAAGGCCCGCTTTTCTCCGTCCTCGTGTTGCTCGAATGGGGTCATAGTGCTACCCCCTTGTATTTATCTCACGATCATCTTCTCAACCTTAAAATACCCAATGGTGTAGCTGGTTCCATACTTGTTCCCAGTGGTTGAAGACGTGTATAGCTTTACAGATAAGATATCCCCGGCAGATAAATCCACCTCGATATTGCCACCCAATGCTGCTACTGTTGCATTCGCTACGGCTATTGTTCCGCTTTGGCCTATCTGCGCACCATTTTTCCACAACTCAGATGTTGCGTTTACGGCGGACCCGCTGCTTTGAGAATAAGCAACAACCCACTCAACGCGGTATCTGCCTGCGAGCGGGATTGTATATGATGCGAGGCCGTCGTAGGCGGAGTTGGTGTCAACGATAACGCTTGTATAGGTGGCCACACCATATGCAGCCATGGGTGTCGAGGATGATGCCACCGCATAAAATGAGACAGTCTTGATTCGGCCCAGGCCCTGGTCACGGACTTGGCAAAATCCAGGTGCTACCGACAAGATGAAGAATAGAATGATGAAAAATCGTTTCATTCCCCCGCCCCCATAATAACGTCAATAACGCTCTCGGTAACAAGTTCGTCTGGCTGGCCCAGGATGGCGGCGCTTTTTAGCTTCCGGAACTCAGGAATTCTCGAAGTGACCTCCGGGTCAATTAGTCGCTCAAAGACCATGCCTTTTTGGTGCAACAGATCGACCTTGCGGGCAATGTCGGCCTCTTCAGAAATGGCTTGGTTCATGGCCGAAAGACGCTGCCAAAATTCGATTTTGTTTTCCTCTGGCCGATAGGCTTTGCCCTCGCCGCCGAACGCGACCCCGCAAACAATGATTATCAGCAAGCCAACAAGGATGATACGCTCCATCATTTTGTCCCTCCGATATTTTCAATCGTTTCAGAATCGAGCCGGTCTTGCGCCTGCACAACCCCGAACAGCACCACGCACCAACCGGAAATAATGATGCCAAGCAACAGCGCGATTTCAGCAAGGCTTAATCTGGTCACGGCTCATCATCCAGTGACCAGGATTTCACGCGCACAGCTTTCCACAGGCTTCCCGCCGTCCCGCTGGCATAAAGCCCAACTTCTCCGCCGGCAATTCCGGCAACGATACCAAGCGCACCGGGATCTAGCGGCCAGGTATCCGTCACCTCCGACCCGGCGAGGTAGGCGATAGCCCCGGAAGCAATGGCCATTCCCTGCACTTTCCCACCCCATTTTGTGTCGGTGGCGCTGGCAACGGCGATAAAATCAATCTCAAAGCGCACAGCCGAACCGGAAGCAACGGCAATACCGAGATCGGTCCCGCTCAGGTAGATTGGCTCAGAAGCGGTATCAGCGGCAAGCCGATATTCGTTGCCGGAAACATCCCCTGACCCGGCAGAGGCAACCGCCGCGTCAACGTATGCCTCGGAAGCAATGGCGGCGCATCCGTGCGAGGCCATTAACAACGCGTGAGTAGCGATAGACTGATCGACGTGTGCCGCGCTGGCAATCACTGACGATCCGTGCGTGGCGTTCAAAATCGAGTGAGTGGCAACCGAGTCCGTTGCAAAATTGAGGGATAGCGTGTAGCTCGCGTCTGCCTCGGTGATCCTGCCATCAACATAGCTCTGCGACGCGATTACGGTAGAGCCGTGGGCAGCCATAAGAGCGGCATGGGTCGCTATGCTCTCGTCAACGTGAGCTTGAGATGCAACAACCGAAACGCCGTGAACGCTGGAATTGTCGATAACATGGGCATCAAACGCAGATGATGCCGCCGCCAAGTCCACACCGTCAACCGTCCCGGCTACCTCGATCGAGTAATTGAACGAGGCTATTCCGTCAGTCCGGAGGGAAAAGACCTGCCCGCCGTTGATCCAAAAATAATGGGGCGAGTTGTTCAGGCCGTAGTAGTGGATGCCAGCAGCTTCAGAACTGACGTGCAGCTCGAAGTTGTTCCCGCCGTTATAATTCTGAATGCGCAAGGTTGCCGTGGCAAGGCGCATGATTTCAAGCCCGCCACCGTTCAGGAAAGTTGGGTCGAGGATTCCCATCCCCACGTTGCCGTCAATGTCAATGCTGATACCCTCGGAGTCACCATCACCAGAAAGGTAATTGCCGTTTAGGTCGATATTTCCGGCGTTCATTTCCAGGCCGGTTAGGGTGGCGACACCGCCTGTGATGGCAACGGTATCAGCGTTTTGAGTCGACATAGACCCAAGGCCGATATTGGTGCGAACCTCAGCCGCCGTATCGGCATTGGAACCATCAACGCGTAGGAAGTTTCTCGGGCTGATCGGCACGCCGAAAAATGAGTCGGTGGTGCCACCATACCATATGGTGATGGATGCAACGCCTGAGCGGTATCCGTAGAGCTTGAGCGCCAGGCGATCCGAATGAAGCATTTGTGCGTCCATCAAAAGGGTGATCCTGGAAATTGAAAGCTGTTTATCAATGGTTCCAGAAAGGATGGTAACAGCGGACGAGGCAACGATTGTTCCGGTCGCTCCATCTGCGGCAAATCCCCACAATTCCGTGTATAAATTTGCTGTTCCGGGGCCGGTCTTGGAAAAGTAAAACTCAACCTCATACTTTCCGGCGACCAATTTGTCGAGGTTCGGCGTCCCCGCAGGAGTGACCCAAGCGTCCAGGAGGCTATTTGTGAGCGCAAGACTGAGAGATTCGGACGCCTGGATGGCCGATGAGGAGGTCGCCATGTATTCGTAAGTGACCGAATCGGTTGCGATGTCCGAGTTGGTTTCTGTAAAACTGTATCGGAGAGTAGATTGAGCCGCGAGAGCATCCGATTCTGTGCGGCTGTAGACATCCAGGTTTTCGCGGGCAACCGTGGCGCTTGCAACGTCTGATAGGTTTTTTGATTTCCGGTTTGCGCCCCAATCGAAATTTTTGTCGGCCTCGACCGAATACCCGAACAGGTCAGGCAGGCAGAACGCGATAGCCCCGAGAAACAGGAAGAAAATAATCCATCGTTTCGATGTCGTCATCGCTCTCACCTCTGAATCCAACACGCCCCGATGGTTTCGGAAGCGATGAATTTAAGCACGTCTCCGGGGTTTAGGTTGGAAACCTCGACGTTGGTATGGAACGGATACCCGTTGCCTACCGTTGGATCGGCATTGACGGCAAACCACGCCTCCTTGTCGGCCTGCGTGAGAGTGACGCTGATCGTCTGACACCCGCTTTTAAGCGGCATGGTGTATGCCGTAATGGTAAATGACCCAATGGTAGTTGATGCCGTGTCGTAGGGCCTCGGGATCGTGTAGACGCCGGAAGCGGTGCCGGGCATGTCCACGATGTTCCCGCTGTCGTCCACGATCTGAGGGGTGACATCAAGAGCACCGGCAGGGGTAAAAGTAGCTGACGCTATGGTTGCGGTTGTCGGCAATGGGTTCGTCGGGCTAACAAGTGTTCCGTCAGAATCAATCTGCAAGCGAGGCGTGGCCGGGCTGGGGACACCCTCAGCGAAAGCGCAGGAAACGCCGAGAACCAGCGCGAGAATAAATAGTTTTTTCATGGTTGCCTCCATTGTTTCATCTACCAGAGCGCGTTCCATGCGCTGCCATCGTAGCATTTCAAAGCGTTCACGTTACTATCATACCACAAAGTCCCCGTTGCAATCACGGCTGATGGTGTCGCTGATTCGGGGATGATTACGGTGTATGACGAGATCTTGACAACCCCGGTAGCCGTCGATTCAATCGACCCGGAAAACGACCCGACACCTACGTTGACAACCTCTGTCACAGTCATTGACGCGCCGTGTGGGTCAACCGTGTCGGCGATGTGGTTGTTTACCGTTGTCTCGCTGGCAAAGCCGGTATGCCCTGCGTCAGCGAAGTCAAGCCCGAGCAAATTCGAGTGAGTGGAAATTCCACTTCCGCCACCGCTGGCAACAACCGTAAAGCTGGCCCCGTCGGTAGAGTAGTAGAGTATCGGCGTTGTCGGTGTGCTGATGTCGATGTATACCGCCCCGGTTGCGTTGGGCGTTGGTATCGCGCCTGTGCCGCTGCCAATGTGCCCGCCAGAAAGAGCCCAATCAGCGATTCCGCGAAGGCTCATGTTAGCTGGTATTGAGGCAACGCTACCCGCGAAAGCCGGGCCAATGGACAATAAGAAGATCAAAACAACAATTTTATTTTTCATGCGTTCCCTCATGGGTAAAATTTTATCCGACCGACAAAAGTTTCTGATGCAGTTTCAGAAATCGGTGGGGTGAAATTTCCGGAATATAAAATAGAATCAGAAAACCGCCATTCGTCAAGGTATCGCTGCATATTAGCGCTTCCGCTGATGTTGACCATATACCCGGCGTTGACCTGTCCCGAATTGCCAAAAGCTGCATACGCACCCGATGCAATTAAATCCCCGTCGTAATAGAGATCGGCGTCCGACCCGTCATATGTTACTGCCAAGTGGTGCCATTCATCGCCCGGAAATGCCGGGAAGGTGTATGATGCTATGACGACGGCACCGTCCAAAATGCTTATGTCACCACCGGCAAGAGGGGTGTCTATCCTCACGGCAAAGCCGCCAGTGTCCCATGTCGGGTAAAATCTTTGCCCTGCAATCGCGGAATAAGTCGCGATCCGGAACCACGTATCAAACGTAAACGGTTCTGTCCCACTGGCCGTTGGCGCGTCGTCAGAAGATATGACGGCACTTGCTGCCGTCAGCAGCGACAGCGCCCCACCGCCAAACTTATAAACGTCGGTCGAAATTTCCGGATCATTGGCGATAAACGGCGGGTCAATCCATTCGCGCGCATAAGCGTCAAGCGTTGTCGAGGCGTTAAAGTGCATGAGCGACCGGAACGGAAGCGGGGCAGAAATGTTGAAATTGATTTTCCCGCCAGGCGCAAAAGCAAGATTAGGCATTGGTGGGGAAAATGCTTTTGTTGGTGGCGTGAATGCCTCGGTATACCGCGCGATGCCGTTGGAAAAGCGTATCTCATCCATCCACCCGGTAAATTCTCGGCCTGAAACTTGAGCAGCATCCCATCCCATGTCAAACGTTCCTGACGCCACGTTCGGCAATGTCAACGTATGCGATGCGATTGGAACGCCGTTGATGTATGCCGTGACGGTGCCAACCTGTCCCACCAACGCGACATGGGACCATTGCCCGGTAGAGACACCGGTAGATCCCATGAGTTGACCTGACGGTGCTTCCGCGTTGGTTGAGATCCACAGCACACCCGAGCTGTTAAAAAACGCCTGCAAAAAAGATGAGCCGTTCAGATAGGAAAAAAGCGTTGTCCGGATTGGCTTGTATGCGGTCGGATAGACCCATGCCTCGAAAGTCCAGGTGCCGCTGGCGTTGGAAAACCGTGAGTCAGAGGCAAGGTTTCTGAGGTAACTTCCGGAGCCGTCGAAATATAATGACGACACCCCGAAGCGCTGTTTTCCGGTGTCTAGAAGCGCCCCGCCGCTGGCCGTCCATGCGTTATCTGAATGCTCGTCAACGATCACGGCGGACCCGCTGGCCCCGTCGAAGTGGTGAAGAACCCTGGTATAGGAATCATCGACCGCACCGCACACTGGCAGTGCGATTAGGAAGAGGAAAATTATCCCGTATCGAATCATCCGAGCACCTTGTAAGAGAATGCCGTTGTGGCGGTCCCACCGTTGTATACCGTAAATTGCGTGGCGCTGTTGTTCACAACCCAGACTTCCCCGAGGTTCCCGCCAGGGTTTTCCGTTGGCGTGATGCTGACATGATACGCAACCCCGCCCTGGTCAGCAATCGTAATTGCTCTGCCGGTCAGGGAATTGAACGTCGAAGTCCCTGCGGCTACGCCGCCCAAAAGGTCAATGTTGTCCTGTATTTCCTCGATCAGTTCAGTATCCAAAGGCGCACCAACGCCAGCGGCGATGAAGGCATTTGTTAAAGTCCAAGTGAATGACATTCGATGCTCCTAATTGGATAAAATCCCGTCAGAAAAGTTAGCACTAAGAGAAACTGTTTCACCGCCACCAGTGAATCTAGTTATCAGTGTAATCGTAATTGGATAAAACGCCTCTTTTTGGTAGCCGAATTTTGTTTGAAAATATTCAATTATGTTTGTTTCGGCAGGCCCACCATTGTCTAGCCCGATTATTATTGAGTATGTATTCCCATTCAAATATGTTGCCGGGCCTGAAAAGTATTGGTTCACTAATATGGATACGTCACCAGCCGAAGCGGTCGGGGCTATGCTGAAAGAAAACCTTGCCTCAAATTCGTATGTTCCATGTGGTGAAAAAAGAGCTATCGGGGCATTAAGTGTCCATTCAGAATACACCGTTGAAGGTATTACAGGTCCAGCTTTCTGCCACCAACCGATGACTTGCAAGAAAGACATGGGCCGAGCTATTACAAGCGCCACATCGTTGACGGCAAAGTCCGTAACGTTGAGATCCGCCGTTACCGAAATAGGCGTCTCTGCTGATGATCCCCAAGATTCGAGCATAAGATAACCAGCATGAACACTCAAAACTTTTGCCGGAAAGTATGGGACCGATGTTTTTCTCGCCTTCCAGAGCAGATAGAATGCTGCCGCCTGCGCCGGGTTTGAATTGATAAGCTGATCAACTGCGCCTTGCGAAGGCTCGAAAATGCTGCCGTAGTTGTAGGATACGTCGGCAAAGCCCCATCCTGCTTGACTTGAATTGTTATTGTAGCACTGGATTATATCGACGAATTGCCCAATGGTTAAGCCCGCCCGCTTGATGTCGGTTCCCTGGATGCTTTCAAGGTTCCCGATACTCGGCCTGACCCGGTATTGTTTATCCCCGAGATCGGCTTCAACAATTCCGTAAAGTCGTTCTCGGCTCATGGGCGAGACCTCACCACAAGCGCGAAATTGCATTCGCCCAAAGTAGACGCGCCTGCGGGCGTGTTCACCCGCGCATGAAACGCGGCATACGCACCGGCAGCAACGGCCCCGAGATCAACGCCACCAGAAGCATACTCATCAATGCCTGCCCAAGTTGATCCGCCGTCGGTGCTGATCTCTAACCACGATTCGGTCATCAATTCAGTTCCGTTAGCGTTGCTTTCCTCGGTTTCTTCCCATGCCGGCGCTTCTCGAAGCAGGTCGGCGCGAATGGCAAAAAGCAAGTTGGCAGTTGTCCCCTGGCTGACCTCACCATTATAGAGCCGAAGTGAAAGCGCAGGGGTCGGCGTCCCGATGGTCGGGTGGAACTTCAGGATGCTAACGCGCACGTCTGAAGCGTTGGTGACGTAGGTGTTTATTTTAGGCGTGCTAGGCAAGGATCAGATCTCCCATGTAAGACCGCGCGCGGCCGACCGCATACTGATGATTGACGCGCCTAACAATAGCTGTCCCGCTGGCCACGGAATATCGGGACGATCCAACGGTGAGAAGCTGCCCCGGTTCGATCAGCGGGTTAAGCAAAACTTCAACCGATACCTTGCCGCGCAATTCCTCAGCGATGCAGGCATCTGCGATGCTTTCGGCTTCGGTGAGCTGGATATACGGCGACCCGATCAGCCCCGCCGCGTAATAGATTTTCCCCCGTTTGGCAACATCAGCAGCATCGAATGTTTCATCGGTCGTTACCGTGCTTCCAGACAACCCATAGATTCGAGCCGCGTTGAAGTTGTTGGAGCCGCCAAAGCGCTGCAAACTGATGATGTTTGCGTCGGAGTAAGTAAATGCCGGGGTGTCCTCACCGGCAGAGATGCCGCTGTAAGACAACTTGAGGAGGTTCCCGGGCGTGAGGTTTTGCAATGGTTTTCCCGGTATCAACCCGTCTATGACGGCCTGCGCGTTGTCATACGAGAGCGGGCCGACAGTCTCTACTTCGATCTCTTGATCTTCAATTCCTGCATGAAGCCCCTGATACGGTCGACTGGCCTGGGTTGTCGACATGACCTGATGTTGCATGGCCCGGAAAATCGTAGCACTGGCAATGCTGAGAGTTGCTGAATCTGTGCGGGTTTGAATCTCGCGGGCATCTTCTAGGCGAAGGTTGATTGCCCCGCCTGAAGCGCCTACGGCTTCTTGATAGCTGATGACGTGGCCCGTAAAAAGCAGGTATGAATAGGTCGTTCCACTCACGGTGATACCGCACCACAACTGTAATCTGCGATTAGACGGCTTTAACACGTCCTCATAGGTGCCGCCGCTGATATACGGACTCCATGTGGTCGGCGCTTGAACCGTTACGTCAGCGGTCCACAAAGACCCGTCGCTGTTTTTCGTGACCTGGAAATAGGACACGCTGGAAAGATTGATCCATGCGGTGTCGGCAACGTTCCTGATGCGGGCAGATGCGGAATACTTCACCGCTGCCCTGGTTGTTTGCTCGATGACGGCCTTATACCCGGCTGGGACGATGAACGCAGAGCAGGGAAGATACTGTTCCGAATACCCGGCCCGACCGCCACCGGCCAGGAGAGCGCCAGAAGCCCCGCCTATGATCATTTTTCCTCACCTGTGCAATTCAGACACGATGGTAAACCGGATCGAGCAGCGCCAATACGGAGCGCCAGAACGAACCACGGGGACCGCTGATACGATTGATACAGCGGTCTGAAACGTCCTGTTGTAGATCGTCATAACCCACTCTAATACGGTAGCATGTTCGGCGATAAGGCGCAGCGCCGTGTATTGCGCCTCGGTCAGATCCACGGTTATTGACGTGATATGGCCGGTGATTGAGTGTGCCCATGTCGTTACCGTAGCGCTGCCGTCCAGGTTTGTAGCAACAGATTCCGGCCGCTCTTTCCCGAGGTTGAACCCTTCGCCATGCGGGATAGATAGCCGGTATGAAGTAGCTGTTAAACCGGATGCAGTTGTCGGAAATATCGTTATCATTGCGTGATCAGCGCGAAGGGGACGCGCTCGCCCCTGGCTTTTTGCAGCACGAAATTAAGAAGGAACTCGCCCATAGCGCGAAACTCGGACGGCCAGTTTACGGAAGCAAGGTAGGACTTGATTTCCTCTTCCAACCCGGTCCCCTTCCCGACGTCAGCGGTAATACTGAGATCACCGCCGATTGCCTTCTTGATCTTGTCCCGCAGCTCTTCGGCTTCTTTGAGCATGGCTTCACGCTCTAAGCCAGTGAAAAACCGTCCGCCTTCAACAACTGTGCCACGGTTCAACCGCTTCTCAATATCGGTCAAGGCATTTTCCAGGGCGGAAATAGTATCCTTGGCTGATAGTGCTGATTTCTTCACGGCGTTGCTGATAGCCTCTGTCGTTGCTTCAACAGCAGGCTTTACCGCCTCAAAAGACTTAATAGCGCTGGCGATAGGCTTCTCGTAGGAAATGGTATCAATGGAGTCAGTTATTTCTTTTTGCCCTTTTGCAATATCACCAAGGTCTATTTTCCAACCCTCTAGATTTTTATTCATGTCCTCAAAAACATCAGAAGACGATAGCCCTATTTGTTCAAGACTTTTGCTTATTTTTTCAGTGGTGGAATTAAAAAATTCTGTTTGCTTTTCTAAAGATGCTTGAACCTCCCGCAAGTCTTCCGGGTTAATGCCGATAAGTTCAGCAATGCTTGGGTTATTCTCGGCTATTGATGCTATCGTTTCAATTATTTTTTGTATTCCAGATACAAAAAATCTGTCTATGCTGTTTATTATTTGAAGCAATTTAGATGCTCCGAATGTTACGGTCCTGATGATAATGCTAATTATTTCTCCGATATTGTCGCCAAAATTTGCAGCCTGAATAACGTCTATTATCTGGTTAACTACTTTTGCCGAAGCCGTAACTAGCTGGAATATTAACGACACGACATTCCGAGTAAATGACTTTGCCGAGTCTGTGCCGCCCCCGAAGAGATTATCAAAGATCGCAGAAATGCCCGGGAAGTTTTGGGCAAATGCGTTAAACGTGCTCTCAGCGACTCGAAGCACGTAATCAAAAAAGCGGGTGACGGGGGCGGTATCAAACTCTTGCACAAAATCAACAACCGTGTCAGTCAGCTTTGTGAGAATGGCCTGAAACCTTGGCGTATCGTTGATCGCAACGCCTATTTTTGTTGTGAAATTATCTGCCTGCGCGGATAATGCCGCTACCTTGTCGGCAGCGTTGAATCCTGCGTCACCATACTTTTTTGTGGCATCCTCAATTTTCCGCATGATCGAGGCGACATCATCGCCCTTTTCTACCAGAAGACCCATTTGCTTGATGGTTGCGAACCGGCCAGACTGAAGAGCCGAAAAAATCTGTTCACTCATTGCCGTGAAAGATTCGCCCGTAACCTCTGTGCGCCGTTTGACAAAGGTGAAAACCTTTTCGAGCTGCGTCTCATCAAGACCAGCGGTGATTCCACGCCCGGCAAGCATGGCCAGCTCTGGCAGCTTGAGCATATTCTGTGTTATGTCGTCAAGCGAGTCCACAACAGATTTTGAGCTAATGTTAAAGCTCTTGGCGACATTGTTTAGCTGGGCGTTTATCTCCGCGAAATTCCCGCCTTTCACGGCAAGATCCAGGCCGGAGCCAAGGGCGTCGAAGAATTTCCCGGAAACATTCGTTACGAAGGAAAAGCCCTTGCCGACAAGCTCAAGGCCCTGATTCAAGCCGGTAAGAACGCCAGAATACTTATCAACCGCGTTGATAACGATCCTGACAAGGCCTTCAGCCATTGTTCTTGCGCTCCCTTCGCCTCAGCTCCATCAAAGCTATCCGATTTATCGAATCGTTTTCCCCCCGGGAAATAACCTCCGCGATACTCACGCCATCGTCGGCAGCGATTGAAACCAGCGCCAGGAATCCCGGATCAGATTCAAGGCGCTCTATTGCTTTCCCACGGCAGCGTCATTGAGCGGGCTTCCCTTCCCAAGAACGGCGTCGAGAAGTTGGGCATACCTCAACCCGTTCCCGGTCATCATGGCTCGCACATCGTCGGGTTGAAGGTCAACCATGCAAGCCGTCAACAATGCAAACTGAAAATCCCGCTCGTCGGGGTAGTCCAGTTTCAACTTGCTGATCACCTGGAAGTTGGGTGGGCGAATGCGAACGCACCCGCCCCACCCGTTGACTTCCACGTTTTCAATCTTGGTTTCGACATGGGCCAAGATTTCATCCCGCCCGAAGACCTTTACCGCTTGTTTCTTGCTCATCCCTTACCCCCTTAAATTATCAGGTGAAGACCGGATCATCAAGCAGCGATCCGGAAACGCTGATACTGTTTAACGCGCCAGGCGCGACCGCGAACGACGGAACCAGAGTGCAGGCCCCTTGCCAGTAACCACCATTCGGATATTGCAGCCTGACCGCACCATACCCCTGCCGGTCAATGATGGCGTTCTTGGCCTTCGGATCGGTGGCCAACTGCTCAAAGGTGAAAGCCCACGAAGATACCTCAGTGATACTGATCCCGCGCGAAAACGTGGTGT
>Ga0209319_1000638_pt1 | contig 40962 bp, 29 predicted proteins | sample RifGroE2_FD_184000 | JGI IMG/M metagenome (GOLD analysis project Ga0209319, IMG submission 184000) | Groundwater microbial communities from Rifle, Colorado - Groundwater E2 (SPAdes) (version 2) | ecosystem: Environmental > Aquatic > Deep subsurface > Groundwater | place: Rifle, Colorado, United...
TTAACAAGAAAACTGCATCAATAGAAATACTCGAAAAAAATGGTTCAGTGACAACAGAGGAATTTGATTTCAGGTATTCAGAACACGGACCAGTTGTCGCCGAAAAAGGTGATAAAGCCTGGGCTGTGAGAATTGCCGGCCTCGAAAACGGAAGGATCTTTGAACAGTATCATAAAATGGGAAAAGCAAAAAACCTTGCGGAGTTTGAGGAAGCAATGAAGATGCTGCAGAATCCAATGTTCAATGTTGTTTATGCCGACAGGGACGGCAATATCCTTTATCTTTTCAATGGTAATGTTCCTGTCAGAAAAAGCGGTGATTTTTCATTCTGGAACGGAACAATAAACGGAACCAGTTCAGATATGATATGGAAGGAATATCATACATATGAATCACTGCCCAAAGTTATTAATCCTGCGTCAGGATTCCTACAAAACTGCAACGATCCTCCTTGGAACTGCACATGGCCAGCTGTTCTTAAACCCGGAGATTTTCCTCCATATATGGCACCTGTAAGGATGGAGCTAAGGCCTCAGAGGGCAGTAAACCTTATTAAGGACCATGAAAAGTTATCTTTCGGGGATATGGTTGATATTAAACTTAATACAGGCATGGAGTCGGCCGACAGATTTCTTGATGATCTGTTAAAGGCTGCCGAAGGTTCGTCTGATAAAAGGGTTACCGATGCAGCGGCTGTTCTGAAGAAATGGGACAGAAAAACTGACCCGGAGAGCAGGGGTGCTGTTTTGTTTGCTGAATGGTGGGACAACAGGGGCAATCTGGCAGAAATACCCTGGAGCAATGAAGAACCTGTATCTACACCACGTGGAATTAAGGATCCTGGAAAGGCAGTTGAAATACTTGCACAGGCAGCAGAGAATGTCATAAAGAAATATGGCTCAGCTGATGTCTCCATTGGCGAGATATTCAGACTCAGAATTAACGGATATGATTTTCCGTCAAATGGAGGACCTGAATATTACGGCGTGCTAAGAGCAATGTATTACGCCGGTGATTCTGATGGCCGGATGAGAACTGTTGCAGGTGATACATATTATGCTGTAACCGAATTCGGCAGGAAAGTCAGATCACTGGTTCTGCTAAGTTATGGTAATTCATCCCAGCCTGGCAGTAAACATTACGGCGATCAGCTGCAGATGATGTCGGAAAAGAAAATGAGACCTGCCCTTTTTTACCGGGAAGATGTGGAGAAGAGCATTGAAAAAAGAGAAGTAATTTCTGTGGGTAAGAAATGATAAAGCGAATTCTCTTTGTTTGTGTATTGATCATAATTTTTATTTTGGTCAGCTGTAAACGTTATCCTGACACGATAACGCTCGAATCTCTGCTTACTGAAATGACCAACAGGTCAGCCCTTACATATTTCCCTGATATCCAATTTAAGCACAGGCAGTTCAGCAGCTATAACAGGGCTTCCGTATCACCCGACAGCTCCGGCTGGTTTGCAAATGCCGATATGTCGCATTTCATCAGAGTTGAAGAGAATAATGGAAGACGCGAATTCGTAATGTTCGATGATGATGGTCCGGGTGCAATTGTAAGATGGTGGATGACATTTTATAAAGGTCAGAATGGGATAATCAGAATCTATATTGATAATGATACGGTCCCGGTACTGAAAGGAGCTCCCCGCGATCTTCTGAGCGGAGATATGGTTGCAGGTTACCCTCTGTCGGCATCAGTTCAGGAAGGTGCTCCACTCGGAGAAGAGGGAAGGGATTATGATCATAATTTCTATGTACCGATCCCTTTTGCTGAACATTGCAAGATAACCTATGAATGTGACTCACTAAGATTACTATATGATTATGAGGGCATTAAAGTGCCAGGCGGATACTGGTGGCCTGATGTTTTCTATAATATTGGTTACAGGGCTTATTCCAAAAAAACAAAAGTTGAATCTGTTACTGCTGAAGCACTCGGATCGGCAAGTTCTATTTTCAATAACACCGGTGAGCAACTGCTTGATGAAAACATAATTTCAGATTGGGAGGAAAAAACTGAAAGCACAGTTCTTCCGGACGATTCTGTTGTTATACAGATAACAGAGAAAAACAGTGCTGTCAGTAAGCTGATGGTGAGGGTAAAGGCAAATGATATGAACCAGGCTTTAAAATCAACGGTAATTAAGGTTTCATTCGATGGCAAAACGACAATATGGACACCGCTTGGCGAATTTTTTGGCACGGGGTATACTCTTTATGAGCACAGGACAATGATGAATAAAACCGACTCAACGGGGATCCTTGAGTCATACTGGATCATGCCATTCCGTGAAAGCTGTGATATCAGATTAATTAATTACGGCTTTGAAAATGTTCATCTTGATATCATAACCGGGGTCAGTAATTATAACTGGAAGAAGAAAAGTATGTATTTTGGAGCTTCATGGCATGAGCATTACCGGATTAAGAGCAGAGATGAAAATGGTTCCCCTTTTGATCTGAACTTTATAGACATAAAAGGCAGAGGTGTATATGTCGGTGATCAGGTGACACTATTCAACAATACTTACCATTGGTGGGGCGAAGGTGATGAAAAGATATTTGTTGATGGAGAAGCTTTTCCTTCCAGTTTCGGAACAGGTTCAGAGGATTACTATGGTTATTCTTTTGCCCGCCGTGAAGCATTCTCCCATCCTTTTGTTTCACAGCCGGTGGGAATAGGCAATATGTCATGGGGTGTGGCAGTAAATATGAGGCACCGGTCTCTCGATGCAATACCATTTAAAAGATCGGTCAGCTCAAACATCGAACTCTGGCACTGGGCTGATATCAGAATGAATTATGCACTGACATCCTATTATTATATCCGCCAGCCTTTTGAAACAAATATTGTCCCCGATATCGAAAGTGTAAAAAGAAAGGTTGGTGTAACCAGAAATGATTTTAAATTAGAAGAAAATTAAAATGCCGTATCATCGCACCGTCGTACCGTCGCACCGTCGCACCGTCGCACCGTCGCACCGTCGTACCGTCGCACCGTCGCACCGTCGTACCGTCGCATCGTCGCACCGTCGCACCGTCGCACCGTAATACCGTCAAACCTTTAAATATTATTCTTATGAAAAACCTGTTTTTAACATTACTTACAGCTATCCTTATTATATCCTGCACAGGACCGGAAGCAATTAAGAATTCATCCTCCTTCTCAGCAGCCTCACCGGAAAGCCAGGGCATGTCATCTGAAAGGATTGCCAGGATCGACACCATGCTGCTGCAGGCAGTCGATAATGGCAGCATACCGGGTGTTGTTGCCCTTATTGCAAGAAATGGAAGGATAGTCTATTATAAAGCTTTCGGAATGGCTGATAATCAATCCGGAAGGACGATGAAAACAGATGATATTTTCAGGATAGCATCTCAGACTAAAGCAATAACTGCAACAGCAGTTATGATACTCTGGGAGGAGGGTAAATTCAGGCTCGACGATCCTATCTCAAAATATATTCCTGAATTTAAGAATCCGGTGTTGATTAAATCATTTAATCCTAAGGATACCAGTTATTTATCAGAACCTGCAAAAAGCGAAATTACTATCAGGCAGCTTCTTACTCATACATCCGGAGTAGGATATGGATTTATTGATGGGGATGAGCGGTTTCGTATGATATACCATAAGGCAGGTATTACTGATGCCTTTACAACAGAAAATGTAATTCTTGCTGAAAATATAAAAAAGCTGGGGAAGTTGCCGTTACACCATAATCCTGGTGAGAAATTCACATATAGCGAAGGACTCGATGTTCTTGGATATCTTATTGAAATTGTTTCCGGAATGCCATTTGATAAGTTCCTGAAGAGTCGCCTTTTCGATCCTTTGGGGATGAGTGACACATGGTTTTATCTACCTGAGGAAAAAGCTGCCCGGCTTGTGACTGTTCAGGAACCAAAAGATGGTTCATGGAAAAGGTTTCCTGTAACATCTTATGATCCCGAATATCCCATTAAAGGGGCGAAAAGCTATTTTGCAGGAGGAGCAGGTTTATCGAGTACAGCCAAAGATTATGCAACTTTTTTACAGATGTATCTTAACGGAGGTGAGCTCAACGGGAAACGAATCCTGAGCAGGACCACCGTGCAGGCTATAATGGGGAATCAGAATTACTCAGTATGGGGTGACGATTCTGAATGGTATTATGGACTGGCATTTGGTGTCCTTACGGAAAAGGGTGCAGAAAAGGGAGGTCAGGGAACGACAGGTACATTCAACTGGGGAGGCTATTTCAACACTTCATATTTTGCTGATCCGGCAGAAAAAATCATTGGTGTCATAATGAAACAGACCCAGAATCAGATTATGGATGATACTGAATGGAAATTTAAGATCCTTACTGGTCAGGCAATAAACGATTGACCCTTTCATCATTTTAGCAAAGTATTAAGGATAGGAGCATCTTAAAATTTTATTTGGATGAGAGAAGATTAGTATTAATTTTAAAATCTCTTTAAATTGTTAATGATCTTTTCGTATATTGAATGAATTGGGATAAAAACTATACCTAAACAGATGATACCATGAAAACCAACAGAAGAAGTTTTTTCAAAATTGCAGGTGCAGCCGGAGCCGGAGTACTAGCCGGATCTTCATTAAGTTCCTGTACAACAGGTGAAAAAAGTCAGCAATCAGGGCCTTTTGCAGCCATAAAAGAGCTTGCCGACAGGTCTCATTCACAGCTGTTTAATATGAGCGGATTTGCTGCACCAAAGATTGATGTGGTTCGTGTTGGAGTAATCGGCTTAGGCAGCCGCGGACCGGGGGCTGTTGAAAGACTGGCAAAGATTGATGGTCTTGAGATAAAGGCTCTCTGTGACAAACTACCCGACAGGGTTGAAAAAGCACAGGGGATACTGGCTAAAAACGGTCTGCCTGCAGCCAAGGGTTACACCGGATCAACAGAAGTATGGAAGGAATTATGTCAGAGCAATGAGCTGGATCTGGTGTATATAACTACTCCATGGAGCCTTCATGCTACTATGGCAGTTTATGCCATGGAGAACGGAAAACATGCTGCATCTGAAGTACCGGCATGTACAACGCTTGAAGAGGCATGGCAGCTTGTCGAAACTTCGGAAAAGACAAAGAAGCATTGCATGATGCTTGAGAATTGCTGTTATGATTTCTTTGAACTACTCACATTAAATATGGCAAGGCAGGGCTTCTTCGGAGAGATACTTCATGTTGAGGGAGCATATATTCACGATCTGCTGAAGTCAAATTTCAGCAAGGATGCATATGTTGACATGTGGCGTCTTAAGGAAAACCAGCACCGGATTGGCAGTCTTTATCCAACTCACGGACTTGGACCGGTAAGTCAGGCTCTGAACATTAACAGGGGCGACAGGATGGATTACCTGACATCAGTATCAACAAACGATTTTCAGATGGCAGTTACTGCAGAAGAACTGGCCAGTAAGGATGATTTCTACAAAGAATTTGTTACCAAAGGTTATCGGGGTAATATGAATACAACCGTCATCCGCACTGAAAAAGGCAAAACAATTATGATCCAGCACGATGTAACCTCTCCCCGTCCATATTCAAGAATACATCTTGTCAGCGGTACAAAGGGAGTTGCAGTGAAGTATCCTGAACCCGGAAGAATTGCTACCTCTCATGAATGGTTTGATGAAGCTAAAATGAAAGAGCTGGAAACTCAGTATACTCCGGAAATTGTCAAACGTATTGGGGAACTTGCCAAACAAATTGGTGGTCACGGGGGCATGGATTTCATGATGGACTGGAGGCTGATTGACTGCCTTAGAAATGGTATTCCTCTCGATCAGGATGTTTATGATGCAGCCCTCTGGAGCAGCGTGGCTCCACTGAGCGAATGGTCGGTAGCAAACCGTTCAAACTCAATTACCGTGCCTGATTTCACATGCGGTTCATACAAGTCAAACACTCCGGTGGATGTTACACTTTCAAAAGGTGGAAATACCGGTGTCAGGGTCAATACAAAATCAGGCAACCAGTTAACACTTTAATATCAAATTGTTTAACCTAAAGAGATAATATTATGAAAACACTTTTAAAGACAGGGTTGATTGCTGTTGTTACGGCTTGTCTGATGAGCTGCAGCAGTTCAGAACCGAAGGATGCCAATGGCCTCTATGCTGAAATTGATAAGAAAGCTGTTCCAAATACACTTACCGATAAGGAGAAAGGTAACGGATGGCAGATCTTATTCGACGGCGCCACAACAGATGGCTGGCGTGGATATAATATGACAATATTTCCCGATAGCTGGGCGATTGAAGATGGCAGTCTTACAATGAATACAACAGGAGGAGCTGAGAGTCAGGATATTATTACAAACAGGAAATACAGGAATTTTGTCTTAAGTGTTGAGTATAAACTGACACCGGCTGCCAACAGCGGAATCATCTACCAGATTAAAGAGGATACGATCTATAAGTTTCCTTATGAAACAGGCCCGGAATTCCAGGTGATTGATCATGAAGGATGGCCCGATAAACTTGAAGACTGGCAGATAAACGGCTCGAACTATGCAATGTATCCCCCGAAAGCAAAACCATTCAGGCCGGTCGGAGAGTGGAACAGCCTGTTCCTTTATGTAAAGGATAATAAGGTTACCCAGATACTGAATGGCGAAGTTGTTGTAGAATACGAAAAATATTCAGACGAGTGGAATAAGCTGCGGAATAGCGGAAAATGGGCGGATTTCCCTGACTGGGGTAAATTTGATGAAGGCCATATTTCGCTTCAGAACCATGGAACAAAGGTTTGGTACAGAAGTATTAAGCTGAAAGAGATTTAGCACTTTTAAATCATCATAATTATGTCGGAATCACAAAACTCCCGTCGTGATTTTCTTAAGAAAACAGGACTGGTAACTGCTGCTTTCACTATTCTTCCGGGTAATGTAATAAGCAGACCTGGCAGAAAAGCTCCGAGTGATAAGCTCAATATTGCAGGAATAGGTATCGGAGGCAAGGGGCATGTCAACCTTAAGGGGATGAATACAGAGAACATAGTAGCGCTATGCGATGTGGACTGGAAATATGCAGATGTCTGTTTCAAAGATTTTCCTGGAGCAAAAAAATACTGGGACTGGCGTAAGATGTTAGATGAGATGGCAAGCTCCATCGATGGAATAATGGTAGCTACTGCTGATCATACTCATGCCGGTATCACTGCGACTGCATTGACAATGGGTAAGCATGTATATTGCCAGAAACCTCTGACTCATTCAGTATACGAGTCGCGCCTGCTTACAAAGCTGGCCAAAAAGCATAAAGTTGCCACGCAGATGGGAAACCAGGGCAACTCACATGACGATGTCAGAAAACTTTGTGAGTGGATTTGGAATAATGAGATAGGGGAGATCAGGGAGGTTCATGCATGGACCGACAGACCAATTTGGCCACAGGGTATACCCAGGCCAGCAAAGGTGATGCCGGTACCGAAAACAATGAATTGGGATCTCTTTATTGGTCCTGCACCAATGCGCCCGTTTAACGGAATATACACACCATGGAACTGGAGAGGTTGGTGGGATTTTGGTACAGGTGCATTTGGCGATATGGCCTGTCATGTTCTGGATCCTGTTTACAGGGCATTGAAACTGGGATATCCTGACAAAGTGCGTGGCAGCTCAACATCGATTAATACCGAATCAGCTCCACAGGCCGAGACAGTGGAGTTTTCATTCCCTGCCCGCGATAATATGCCTAAGGTAGCCTTCCCGCAGGTGAAAGTGCATTGGTATGACGGAGGCCTGTTGCCAAACCTTACTGATCTTCTGCCTGAGGGTGAGAATCTTATGGCCGACGGACTTGGAGGTTGTCTGTTTATAGGTTCAAAAGATACGCTCATGTGTGGCTGCGGTGGGTATAATCCAAGATTACTTTCGGGACGGATTCCTGATGTTAAGCCATACCTGCGTCGAATCCCGGGAGGCGATACATTCTATCCAAACGGACCTCACGAGCAGGACTGGATCCGTGCATGCAAAGAGTCACCTGACAGCAGAACAGAAGGCTCTTCCAATTTTGCCTATGCAGGACCGTTTAATGAGATGGTTATGCTTGGAGTGCTGGCGGTCAGATTGCAGGGTCTCAACAAAGCTTTATCATGGGATGGCGAAAACATGAGGTTCACTAACATATCGGCAGGTGAAGAGTTGAAAATAATGGTCTCTGATGATTTTAAGGTTGTTGATGGCCACCCTACATTCGATAAAAAATATCAGACTTTCAATGCTCTTAAAAGTGCAGAACAGTATATTAAACACACTTACCGAGAAGGCTGGAGTCTTCCGTCCATGCCCTGATATTAGTTTTACCTGGAACCTGGAACATGGAACCTGAAACCTTGAACCTTGAACCTTGAACCTTGAACCTGAACCATGACAAGGAACGATAGTTATCTGTACTTAGTTATCTGTACTTTATTTGCATGATTGCAACTATGGGCGGACTGATGTTTGGGTTTGATATTGCAATCATTTCCGGCGCAGTCCCGTTTATTCAGGCTTATTTCGGATGGACCGAACTGGAACTTGGCTGGGGTGTAAGCTCTCTTCTGATGGGAGCTATATTTGGCGCTTTTGGTTCAGGTATCCTGACTGACAAATTCGGCAGGAAAAAGGTATTGATTTATGTTGCTCTCTTCTTTGCACTATCATGCGCCATGACTGCCATTGCCACATCACCTGTGCTGTTTGTCCTGTCGCGGATATTTGGAGGTCTGGCAGTCGGAGCTGCCTCAGTTCTGTCCCCGATGTATGTGGCAGAAGTGGCTCCTGCACGTAACCGTGGTATGCTTGTGGCAGTTTATCAACTGGCAATCGTATTTGGAATTTTATGTTCCTATACCATTAATTACTGGTTACATGATGCAGACAATAACTGGAGGTGGATGTTCGCTACCGGTGTAGTTCCTTCTGTTATCTTTTTTATTGGTTTGTTTTTCATTCCGGAAAGTCCGCGATGGCTATATAAAGCAGGACGAAAAGAGGAATCATTTAATGTACTGACAAGGATTGGTGGTGAATCACTTGCAAAGGAGGAAATACAGGAAATAGCAGAATCTCTCGACAACAATTCTGAATCTGTTTCAAGAGGGGAGATATTCAAACCAGCTTCCCGTAAGGTGATGATAGTAGGTTTCTTTTTGGCAGTATTAGTTCAGGTAAGTGGTATAAATACGGTAATTGATTATGCTCCCAAAATACTTCTGGCTGCCGGAGTGGAGATAAAAAATGCCCTTCTTCAGACTTCAATACTTGGCCTTATTAACTTGTTATTCACTTTTGTTGCAATACTTTTCATTGATAAAGTCGGCAGACGAAGGTTATATCTTATAGGCTCAATGTGTATGGCAATAACGCTGATAATGCTTGCAGTTTCATTCTTTCTCCAGATGGAAGGCATTTTCACACTTGTATGCATAATGCTGTTTCTGGCATCTTTTTCATCATGTATCGGTCCGGTATTCTGGACCCTTGTATCGGAGATATATCCAAACCGCATAAGGGGTAAAGCTCTGGCATTTGCCTCTTTTACACAATGGATATTTAATTTTCTGGTAGTATTGCTTTTTCCGCACTTTCTGGCATCAGCCGGAGGCGCTGCAACATTTCTTTTTCTGGCACTGATGTCATTTATCCAATGGTTATTCACATACCTGTATGTGCCTGAAACAAAAGGTAAGTCACTGGAAGAGATTGAACATCTCTGGAATAAATAACTCAATATTTTTAAACTACACTTTACTTAAATATGAAAAAGGGTACACTATTACAGCTGGGTACAGCTCTTTTCGGAGCACTTATAATCTTCTCCTGTTCTTCAAAGAACGAAAGAACTGGTCAGGCCATACATGAATTCAATGGCGATTATACCGGTAAGTATCTCGACAGGGTTTCATTTCCGATCGGGGGTATAGGTGCAGGTATGTTTTGCATGGATGGAGCAGGTTCCCTGTCTCATCTTTCAATAAACAACAGACCTGAGATGTTCAATGAACCCTATGCTTTCGCCGCAATAAGTATAAAAGGTCATAAAGATGCGGCAAAGGCGCTTGAGGCTCAGGTTCCTGAATGGAAGATGTTTGGAATGGGGGGTTCAGGAAATGGAGGCGCAGGAAAAAACTACGGTTATCCGCGCTTTAAAAACGGACGCTTTCTGCCAAGGTTCCCTTTTGCAACTCTGGTACTTGAGGATAGTGATATTCCCCTCAGTGCGGAAGTTACAGGATGGAGTCCGTTCATACCGACGGATAATGATAATTCGAGCCTTCCGGCCGGAGCAATGGAATATAAATTCAAAAATACTTCATCTTCAGATATTGAGGCTGTATTTTCATGGAACTCGAGAAATATTGTGTCCGAACGAACCGGAAGAATTCTAAGCATGAAGAATGGTTTTGTACTTACAAGTGAAGGCAGTGAAAAGATCCCTTCAGGCAACACCGGTTATGCAGTTTCCGTTGATGATGACAATGCTGTAGTTGATCATTGCTGGTTCAGGGGATCATGGTTTGATCCGGCTATGATATTGTGGAAGAATATTGAAAACGGGACATTGGTTTCCAATCCTCCGGTCGATAACAACGCGCCGGGAGCTTCAATATACGTACCTTTAAAACTTAAAGCAGGAGAGGAGAAGACTATTCAGGTCCGCTTCAGCTGGTATATGCCTGATACAAAATTATCAATAGGAATAACAGCATCAGCCGGAAAGCAACTTCCGGTTTACAAGCCCTGGTATGCTTCACGTTTCAATAACCTGACTGAGGTTACAGAATACTGGAATAAGAATTATGATGATCTTAAGCATAAGAGTGAATTGTTCCGCGATGCCTTCTTTTCGTCTACATTACCACCAGAGGTTATTGAGGCTGTGGCTGCTAATCTCACAATTATCAAATCTCCTACCGTACTAAGGCAGGACGATGGAAGACTCTGGGCCTGGGAAGGTTGTGGAGACAACAGCGGCTGTTGTCACGGGTCATGTACTCATGTCTGGAATTATGCCCAGGCGATACCTCACCTTTTTCCTTCACTTGAGAGAACCCTCAGAGAGACAGAGTTCATGGTCAGCCAGGATGATAAGGGGCATCAGACCTTCAGGGCCAATATCCCTATCTCTGAACCTGCACATACATTCTATGCGGCTGCCGATGGCCAGCTTGGAGGTATAATGAAAGTTTACAGGGACTGGCGGATAGGTGGCGATACAGAATGGATGAAGAATATGTTTCCTTATGTAAAGAAGAGTATCGATTATTGTATTGAAACCTGGGATCCCGGCCATAAAGGTTACCTTGAAGAACCGCATCACAACACCTATGATATTGAATTCTGGGGACCTGATGGTATGTGTACAAGCTTTTATCTTGGCGCCCTCACTGCCTTTATTGAGATGAGCAAAGCTGCAGGTTCACCTTCTGAAGATTATGAAGCCCTGCTTGGTAAAGGCAAAACTTTTATGGAAACCGATCTTTATGATGGTGAATATTTTATCCAGAAAGTTGTTTGGGAAGGACTCAAAGCGCCCAGTCCGGTTGAAGTTGCAAAGACAAGTCTTAACATAGGTTATTCTGATGAGGCTTTGGAACTAATGAAAAAAGAAGGCCCGAAGTATCAGTATGGTAAAGGTTGCCTTTCGGATGGTGTACTGGGGATGTGGATGGCATCAGTTTGCGGACTTGATGAGGTCGTCGACAATGAAATGGTAAAAAGCAATCTCGTTGCGATTCATAAGTATAACCTGAGGAAAGTGCTTTATAACCATTCCAATCCGCAGAGACCTACATATGCCGTCGGCAGGGATGGGGGGCTGCTTTTGTGCACCTGGCCCAAGGAGGGAAAACTGTCACTTCCATTTGTATACAGTAATGAGGTTTGGACAGGTATTGAATACCAGGTTGCAAGTCATCTGATGCTCAAGGGAGAAGTTGAGAAAGGCCTTGAGATTGTGCGTGTTTGCAGGGAGAGATATAACGGCAGGGTACGTAATCCGTTCAATGAGTATGAATGTGGGAACTGGTATGCGCGTGCCATGTCGAGCTATGCATTGATTGAAGGGTTGACCGGTGTCCGTTATGATGCAGTTGACCGGACATTATACATTGATTCGAAGATAGGTGATTTTACAAGCTTCCTCTCAACTTCAACAGGCTTTGGAAATGTTGGTTTAAAAGGGGGAAAACCTTTTATCAATGCAGTCTATGGTAAGATTGATGCTGATAAGATAATGGTGTCAGGTGTTGAAACTAAAATTTAAAAATTTACTTAAATGAAGAATATTGCCGTTTCTGTTATCGTGTTTTTATTCCCCGCATTGCTTATAAGTCAGGTTCCGGGGGATGAATTATTTCAGCTTTCAAAGATTCAGAAAGATGTAAAATCAAAGCAGGTGAGCAGTTTTGATAAAACTGGAGGTAACGGCGACTGCCTGGTTAAAATAAAGGATGGAGCAACTGCCACACTTATGGATGTAAAGGGTGCAGGAGTGATTAAACATATCTGGATCACTATTGCTCCTATGGCAAACGAGCTCAGCAGGAATGACATTATTATAAAAATGTACTGGGACGGGAATAGTTATCCATCAGTTGAATCCCCGATAGGGCCGTTCTTTGGAAATGGATGGAACGAAACTTACAATTTTGTAAGTGTACCTTTATCTATAGCTCCCGGAGCCGGAAAATCATACGTTTGTTACTTTTCAATGCCTTTTTCCAAAGGAGCAAGAGTAGAAATCGAGAATCAGACCGGAAGGGAAATATCGAATTTTTATTATAATATTAACTATGTAGAGATGAAACAATTGCCGGAAAATTCCGGTCGTTTCCACGCATGGTATAATCATGAGATAACTGAAGCACATCCTGATGGAGAAAATGAATGGGGCCTGTTAGGTGCACCAGGGAAGAATAAGTATGGCGAAGACAATTATGTTTTTGCAGATATTAAAGGAAAGGGACATTTTATTGGTGTGAATTACTATGTAAATTGCCCGACAACAATGTGGTACGGCGAAGGAGATGAAATGGTTTTTATCGACGGAGATTCCCTGCCAACCTTTAATGGTACAGGCACTGAGGATTTCTTTAATACCTCATGGTGTCCGAAGGAGCTATTCTCCCATCCGTACTATGGATATCCCAGGGTGAATAATGAAACCGGATGGCTTGGTCATACACATGTTTACCGCTTCTTTATTGCAGATCCTGTTTATTTTGATAAATCATGCAGGTTTACAATCGAACATGGTCATAATAATACCCTTACACTTGACCTGGCATCTGTAGCCTACTGGTACCAGGATAACGCATCCAGGCTACCAAAATCTTTTACAAAAGAGGAAAGGGAGCATAAACCGCTTATCGGCGCTTCTGAAATACACTTATGGAGGAATTCATGGAGGATTGATCATGGGAATAATGATGAATTGTGGGGTAATGAAAAGATAAACAAGTAAATAAAAGTCGTGTCGCCTGGCAGGTGACGAAATCCAAAAAAAGTCTCAATGAAATATCTTATAAAAGAAATACTCCGTCACCGGTGGAGAACAATTGCGGGGATAAGCGGATATGCTATAGCAGTCCTTTTTATATTGCTGGTCGTTTCTGTCAGTATGACCAGTGAAAGAGATTCAGTCGGTATACTTAAATCAACAGGCACTCATTTTATTGTTTATATACCAAGCAGCAGTTCCTGTTGTTCTCCCACTGACAATGATGCATCAGATGGTTCCCTTACTGCTGAAGGCGGATATACAATGATGTTAAACAGCGATTTAATTTATTCCGTGCGGGAAATTCCCGGAGTGAAAGACGCTGCGCCGTATCTTTTATATAAGATCTTCGACAGATACTACAATTGCAACATTTCGCTTGGAGGTATAGATACAAGTAGCATTGCTGCCAGGAACAATGTCTGTGCATCCACAAACCTGATAGAAGGAAGATATCTGTCAGGAAATACAGATGAGGTTGTTGCTGAAGAATCTTTTGCAATGGCACATAAACTTTCAGTTGGAGATACTCTAAAAACATATGGAGGGAGGCTTGTCGTTGGCGGAATAGTAAACTCAGGCATTAAGCCAGGCAAAGCAGATCTTTATGCCCCGATTGAACATGTACGGACCATCCTGAAAGATAGTCTTAACTGCATATCAACAGGTTTTGATATGAATATAATCGTGGTGGAAGTATCCGATGCAAGAATCCAGAACAGGGTAATAAGTCAGCTTAAGGAAAAGATGAGTTACCTTTCAGTATCAAGTTATAACTGTTATCAGCCGGCAAGCGAAGTCATGTCAGTTATAGAAGGAACATCATCTGCCCTTTCCATTGTTATTTTTCTCTTCCTGATAATTTTTTCAGCCAAAACCCAGATAACTTCTCTTATGGAACGAATAAGGGAAATCGGTATTCTTAAATCACTTGGATGGTCCGACTCCAGACTCAGCAGACAGATATTATCAATATCCCTTATTCAATCATTAATGGGAGCTTCACTTGGGATTATAATCGGATTAGGGATAATCAATCTGCTGAACCATTATCAGATCAGGATTTTTAATTCACTTGAATTCTATTTTCAGCCGGATAAACTGCCTCTGCTATTGTATCTTTCACTGGCGGGAGCATTGATGGCAAGCATTTTCCCGATCATAAAGCTTCATCGTACAAAGGCTGGTGATATGATAAATAATTATTTTTAATTACTATTCCTGAAAAATATTTACTCTATACTAACAATGAGCAATCCTTATATTGAATGCTTATCTCTGAGTAAACAATACTCACGTAATAATCAAAGGTTTAGTGCCATTGATGACATCAGTCTCAAAATCAATCGTAATGAAGCATTTCTTATAAAGGGTCGCTCCGGTGCGGGAAAATCAACCCTATTGAACCTTATGTGCGGACTGGTCAGGCCCACAGGCGGCAAAGTATTTATTAACGGCATCTGTATAACCGACTTGCCAAATGATTCGCTCAGCAATGTTTTATTGAATGATATAGGAATAATATTTCAGAGTTTCAATCTGCTTCCCACTTATAATATTTATGAGAATATTGAGATAGCCCTTGTTCCAAAGAAGTTGAACAGGGAAATGGTTCAGGGAATCATTATATCGTATCTGGAGCAGTTTGATCTGAAGGATAAAGCACATCTTTTGCCATCAGAACTGAGCGTCGGGCAACAGCAGAAGGTTGCAATTATAAGAACCCTTGTGAAGGAGCCATCTGTTATTTTTGCAGATGAACCAACAGGTTCTGTGGATGAAATTTCTGCTTCAGAAATATTGGAACATCTCATTAATCTTAAAATGCATAAGCAGGTAACTCTTGTAATGGCTTCACATGGTAACATACCCGATAAAATTGCTGACAGGATAATTGAAATTGAAAACGGCAGAATAAAAAAATAATATTCATCATTCTTTGTTTTACTTTATCGCTAAAATCTCTAAATCAAAAACAATGTCAAAATACGTTCCTCTTTTTGCAATTTGTACCTTGTTTCTTGTTTCCTGTGCCGGAAATAATAACAATGAAAAAATGCCACAGCGTCTGACAGATTTCGTAGATCCCTTCATCGGAACTGCCTTTCACGGACATACATATCCCGGAGCTGCCTGGCCTTTCGGGCAGATTCAGCTTAGTCCTGATAACGGAACCCAGGGCTGGGACTGGTGTTCAGGATACCATTATTCCGACAGCTTACTTGCCGGTTTCAGCCATCTCCACCTGAGCGGTACCGGAATAGGCGATCTTGCTGATATTTCGTTTCTGCCTGTCACAACCCCTGTTACATTCATTGATGGTGAAAGCAATGCTGACTTTGTTAAAAGATATTCAGGTAAATACAACCATGATGAGGAGGAAGCATCTCCCGGTTATTATTCCGTCACTCTGCAGAACAATGGTGTAAAGGCAGAGCTGACAGTAACTGAAAGAGCAGGTCTTCACAGATATACATTTCCCGAAACGGGGGAGAAGAATATTATCATTAACCTCGGGTTTGCAATAAACTGGGATAAGCCTTATAAAACCGACATAACTGTTGTTGATAATCACCTGGTTACAGGAACCCGGCTCTCAACAGGATGGGCGAAGGACCAGCATGTCTATTTCGCTGTCAGGTTTTCTGCTCCATTATCAAATGCTGTTGTCGGAAATGCAGGAGGAGAAGGAAGAACAGTTGGGGTTATTTCATTCTCCAACAGTCTGGTTCTGGCTAAGATTGGCATATCTTCAGTTAGCATTGAGAATGCAATCGCCAATCTTGATGCATCGCTTCCGGGTTGGGACTTTGAAGCAACACGGCAGTCAGCATCAGATGCCTGGGAAAAAGAGCTTTCCAAAATAACCATAACTTCTGCAGATGCAGATCAGAAAAAGATCTTTTATACATCTTCTTATCATACAATGGTAGCCCCGGCTCTGTTCTCCGACATGAATGGCCAGTTTAAGGGTCTTAACGGTGATATTCAGAAAGCGGAGGGATATAAAAGATATACAGTTTTTTCATTATGGGATACCTACCGGGCCCTGCATCCGCTCTTCACCATTACAGAGCAGACAAGGGTGAACGATATGGTTAAATCGATGCTTGATCATTATAAGCAATGCGGTATTTTACCTGTATGGGAACTCGAGGGTAATGAGACATTCTGCATGGTCGGAAACCATTCCATATCGGTAATAGCAGAAGCCATCCTCAAGGGTATAGGCGATTTTGATAAGGAGCTTGCATACGAAGCGATGAAAGCAACATCTTTCAATGATCGTGATGGTATGGGCCTGTATGACAAACTCGGGTATAAGCCTGCCGATAAGGTGCCGCAATCAGTTGCCAAATCACTTGAAGTAGCAGTTGATGACTGGGCTGTGGCAGCAGTTGCCAGAAAACTTGGAAAAACCGAAGATGCCGAATATTTCTTTAAACGATCTGAGAGCTATCGTCAGTATTTTGATAAGGAGACCGGCTTTATGCGCGGAAAACTAAGCAACGGAAAATGGACTACACCGTTCGATCCGGTTTTCTCAAAACATGAAGGGAGCGATTATACTGAAGGCAATGCCTGGCAGTATGTCTGGATTGTGCCTCACAATGTCGATGGTCTTATGTCGTTATTTGGAGGAGAGGAGCCTTTTGCCGAAAAGCTTGACCAGTTGTTTAAAGTAGAACAGGGCGTTGCCGGAGAAGAGGCCTCTCCTGACATTTCAGGTCTGATCGGAGCTTATGCTCACGGTAATGAACCGGGACATCATACAACTTTCCTGTTTAATTTCTGCGGCAGACCATGGCGAACACAGGAACTTAACCGCCAGATACAGACAACAATGTACTCAACAGCACCCGACGGATTATGCGGTAATGAGGATTGCGGACAGATGTCGGCATGGTACATATTCAGTGCTATCGGGATCTACCCCGTAAATCCCTCCGATCTGAAATATCAGTTCGGCTCTCCGATAGTACAGGAGGCAAAAATTGAAACAGGTCCCGGAAAGTTCTTTATTGTGAAGGCACCGCTGGCTTCAAATGAAAATAAATACATCCAGGAGGTAAAGCTTAACGGAGAGGTTCTGAACCGGTCATATATTACACATGAGGAGATAATGAGCGGTAGTATCCTCGAATTTACAATGAGTTCAGTCCCGAATATGAATCTTTTTAAGTAGGTGCAGAGCACCGAGATATTTGTAGAAATAAAGGTTAATTAGCGGTTTTAAGGTGCAGAGCACCGGAATATTTATACCTATGATAAAGAGCATTTTGTTCTCCCTATTCTTTGCATTGGCATCTTTAACACTAAATGCATCTGTATATAATGTGATGGATTTTGGTGCTATAAACAATAACCTTCTTATTCCAAACAGCGATGGAATTGATATTATTTCCAGCAGCAATGTCAATTTATCTGATTGTATTATAACCTGTGGTGATGATTGCATTGTACTTGCAGGTTATGCTCATCACTTCGGCGACCCTGGCTTCAAAGATATCTTAAAACCATCGCAGAATATAAATGTATCGAACTGCATACTTCAGTCCCGCTCAAGCGGAATCCGTATCGGAGGATGGGATCAGAATCATATGTCGAATTACAACTTTGACAATATTACTATATTCGATTCCAACTGTGGTATAAACATAACTGTAAGGGATTCGGGTTCAGTGCAGAATGTCAATTTTACAAATATCCGTATTGAAACTCGTATGCATACCGGTGACTGGTGGGGGAATGGGGAACCGATAAAAATTTCAGCTCTGCGGGGTGTACCTGACAGCCCGATCGGGATTATTAAGAATATTCACTTTAACAACATAACCTGCAGGGGAGAGAATGCGATAATTATGTATGCATCTGAAGAGACAAAACTGGAGAATATCTATTTCACCAATTTTGATTTTATTTTACGGAAGAGTGCTCTGGAGAAAGTCAGCGGAGGCAATTTTGACCTTAGGCCGAATACAGTAGCAGGAAAGGAGATTTATAAAGCAAATGTCCCTGTAATCTATATTGAGAATGCCGGAAATATCTATTTTAATCAGGGAAGTGTAACCTGGGACGGTGTGGAAGAACCTCATTATACTTATGCAATTGAAGCTGTCAGAGTCAATAATATGAAGCTGAACAATATGACAGCATATCCATCTCCTTCGAATCCAAAACTCAAGGCAATATCATTAAAATCGTGTACTGATGTTTCAGGCATTTTTTGATGAATATTTCTTACTTTTAGAGAAATAACTGTAAATGGCCCGGAATATTTACCTCGTCACAAACCGTACACACATCGATAAAGCATCTTTTCCTGTGATTGATGCTCATAACCACCTGTGGGGCAACTGGCAGGTCGACAGGGTAATTAAGACAATGGATGAGGTTGGCGTTGCAAGCTATTGCGATGTTACCGGCAATGTTATGATTGAATTTGGTGGTGGTGGTTACAGGATCAAACCTGGTGATATGGCTGGTTTCCTTGAGAACTGCTCTCTTAAGTATCCGGACAGGTTTTACTGCTTCACAATGTCCGGTTTTGCCCATCCCGCTGATGAACTGCTATTTACAGACCACCGCCGGTTTGTTGATGAATGTATTCTGACACTCAATGATCATGTCCGCCAGGGAGCAAAAGGCCTTAAAATACTTAAGGAGCTTGGATTGCATTACCGCGACTCTTCCGGAGAACTCATAAACTGCGATGACGATCGTCTTGCTCCGATATGGGAGGAGGCAGGCAGATTAAAAATACCAGTACTTATCCACCAGGCTGATCCTTCAGGTTTCTTTGAACCTGTGAATCGTGAAAATGAACACTATGAGTCATTGATTAAGTTCCCCTCCTGGAGTTTCTCCGATCCGAAATTTCCACGGAAGATCGATCTTTTGAAAAGGCGCGATGACCTTGTGAAGAAACATCCGGATACAACTTTTATTCTTCCGCATTTCGCCAACTATGCCGAAAACATTAATTATGTGTCAGACTTTCTTGATGAATGTCCTAATGCTTACATAGATTTCTCAGCACGGCTTGATGAGCTTGGCCGTCAGCCATATAGTGCCAGAGAATTTTTTATACGTCATCAGAACCGTATCATTTTTGGTTCGGATATGCCTGCAAATATTGACAGTTCGGCAGAGATGTACCGTACCTATTTCAGATTTCTGGAGACTTATGATGAGTCATTTTATTCGCCCGATTACGACGGAACTTTTGAAAGAGCAAGATGGCCGATATGTGGGATCGGACTGCCGAAAGAGGTACTTAAAAAGATATATTTTGAGAATATAATCAAAATAATTCCTTCACTTGGTTCTGTTAATAATTTCACATTAAAATAAAATATCTATGATCAAAACAAAAATCGGTTTTATAGTTTATGGAGTTCATAAAGATGGTCTTAAAGATCCTATGGGTGATACTTTTGTAGATAGTAAGATTGTTTCAGAAGCAAAAAAGGCATTAAAGAGCAGCGGACTTGATCTGATTGAATACGACATTGTGATTGCTTCCAAAAAAGAAGCACGGCAATGTTTCGATAAGTTTAAGAAAATGAACGACATCGATGCTATTGTCCTCTTTTCCGGTACATGGGTATGGGCAGCCCACATGATTGCTGCAATCCGCGATTTTGCTACCACATCAAAAGGAATTGTGCTTTGGACAAATCCGGGAAGTCAGGGTTGGAGACCCGTAGGCGGGCTGGTAATGCAGGGAGCTTTAAAAGAGATCGGGCTGAAGCACAGGTTTGTTTACGGTAGTTCAAAAGATCCGAAGGAGGTTGAAAAGGTTGTATCATATTGCCGTGCGAGTGCTATGAAAAACAGCCTGAACATGAGCACCATAGGTACATTCGGAGGAAGGGGCATGGGACAGACATGCGGCGCTGCCGATCCGTCACAATGGATGAAAATGTTCGGACTTGATATTGATTCAAGAGATACATCAGAACTGCTTGACACAGCTAAAAAGATTACAAAATCCGAAATAGCTGAAGCAAAGAAGAGGATACAGAAACTTTTTGCAAAACCAATTCCTGAAAATGAACAGGCAGAAAAATCAATTCGTCTCTACCTTGCAATAAAGAAACTTATAAAGAAGAGTGAGTGGAATTTTTACACGATTCAGTCTTTTCCCGGGCTTGGCGATGAATACAGTGCAACCTGTTTTGCACAGAGCATGATGCTTGAGGATGGTATGGGAACGTCTACACTTGGAGACTTCAATACGGCTCTTACTGTCAAATGCCTTACAGATCTTAGCCAGGAACCGGTATATTATGGTGATCTGCAGCATATCGACAAGACAAATAATGAGATCAAGATTATCGGCGATGGAGCCTGCCCGCCATCCCTGGCCGGAAAGCTGGGCCCTGCAGGATTTGCTGAACACGGTATTCCCACTGAAGGTGAGGCCGGAGGTATCTCAGTTGACCTTGTCTGTAAAGCAGGAGAGGGTGTGCTGGCCCGACTTGGAAGAAATGACGGGCAGTTCGAAATGGTTATTACACGCTGTACCATTTTTGAACCTCCCAAAAATCAGATTGAGAAACGCCGTCTCGAGTGCGGAATCCCCTTCTGGCCTCATGGCTTTGTTAAGGCGCATTGCGATTTAGAAGCCCTGCTGCAGGCATGGAACAATGAATATGCATGTCTCGGTTATGGAGCACATCTATATGAAGAGCTTAAAGCATTTTGTGAACTGACAGGGATTAAAGCAATAGCGCTGTAAGAGGCGACAGGCTACAGGCAAACATAACATCATAACATCATAACATCATAACATAAACATAATGTCTCTGATTCTCGAAAGACAACAAGTCCTTGATATTTATGAGGACGCTGCCAGCAGGAAGTGGGTTATTCCGACATTCAATTCAGAAAATCTTACAACAACAGAAGCTATTCTTTCCGGAGCACTTGATTACAGCCATAAGATTGGCCGGCCTGATCTTCCTGTTACGATAGGTATTACAAACCAGTACAGCCATCGCTCCCAGTCGGTATACTATACTCATACACGTCTGTGGGATATTGGTCTTAAGCTGTTTATGGCTGATATCGAAGTGCTTACGTCGAAGGGATCTCCTTTTGAGAAACTCAATGTAATGATCCATCTTGACCATACTCAATGGGACAGCGATAAGCCGTTGCTCGGGTGGGATATGAACAGATTCTCTATGATTATGTACGATGCATCCGCTTTGCCATTTGACGAGAATATCAAACTGACCGCTGAGTTTATTGAAAAGTGTGGTAAAATAATAGTTATTGAAGGAGCATGCGATGAAATCGTAGATGCCACAGGAGATGAAAGAAGTGATCTGACAACACCTGAACAGGCAGTAAAATATCTTAACCAGACAGGCGCTGACTTTATAGTGGCGAATCTGGGCACAGAACACCGGGCTAGTGCAGCCGATCTTAAGTATCACGGCGACCTTGCCAGGGAAATCAGTAAACTGACCGGGCCAAAACTTGTTCTTCATGGCACTTCATCGGTAAGTAATGATCAGGTCAGAAACCTATATACCGATGGTATTGCAAAAGTCAATATCTGGACAATCCTTGAGCGGAACAGTGCGCCTGTATTGTTTGAAGATATGGTAAAAAATGCTGCAAAGGTAACCGGTAAAGAGAAGACTGAACAGATGATAAATGAAGCTCTTCTGGGTACCGGGGTCGAAAGATCTGCCAGGGCATCCCTTTCTCATTACACTACTGTCTACAGGCAGGATATAATATTTGGTGAGATGAAGAAGATTGTGCTCGATTATCTGAATCTCTGGTATATTTGATCATTTGGATATGCATAACTACCTGGGAATTGACATAGGTACAAGTGGTTGCAAAGCTGTAGTCTTCGATGAGAACGGCCACCAGGTTACATTTTCATACAGGGAGTATAATATAATATCAAAGCATACAGGATGGGCTGAACTCAATACAGATGAGGTTATTGAGAAGTGCTTTGATGTAATAAGGGAAGCTGCATCAGGAGTTGAAAAGGGTTTGATCAGAGGCCTTGGAATCTCAAGTCAGGGAGAAGCTTTTACCATGGTTGATAAAGATGGCAAAGCGCTGTGCAATGCTCTTGTATCCTCCGATATCAGGGCAAATGACCTTATTGCTCCATGGGTTGAAGAATTCGGGGAAGAGAGACTATACAAAATTACCGGGCATACACCTTATCCTATGTTTTCCCTTTTCAAGCTGTTATGGATGAGGAAGAACGAACCCCATATATGGTCAATGGCTGACAGGATATTCTGTTTTGAAGACCTGCTCCAGTTCCGGCTTGGGATTAAGAAACCGTCGATGGGTTGGCCGATGGCAGGAAGAACAATGTTGTTTGATGTGGTAAATCATAAATGGAACCCTGACATACTTTCAAAGTCGGGAATCAGGATTGAGCAACTTTCCACACCCTTATGTTCAGGTTCACTGGCCGGATACGTCAGTAAAGAAATTGCCAGAGCACTTCATCTGTCAGAAAAGACATTTATTGTAACCGGAGGGCACGATCAGCCTTGTTCCGGACTGGGAGCAGGAGCCATTGAATCTGGTATAGCTGTTTATTCGTCAGGAACTGTTGAATGTATTACACCTGCATTTGACAGACCGGTGTTTACAGATGAACTCCGCAGAAGCAATCTATGTACCTACGACCATACTGCACCAGGTATGTATGCAACAGTCGCTTTCAGTCTGACCGGAGGCAATATTCTCAAATGGTTCAGGGATGAATTCGGAGATGCAGAAATGCATCTGGCAAAGGAGAAGAATTGTGATGCCTATGAATTGCTTATGGATCAAATGCCTGATGAACCAACAAGGCTTATGGTCCTTCCATATTTCACCCCTTCAGGGACTCCCTATTTTGATGTTAAAGTAAAAGGGACAATCCTGGGACTTGATTTGTCAGTGAAAAGAGAAGAACTGATGAGAGCGCTTCTGGAGGGGGTGGCATTTGAGATTAAACTTAACCTCGACATACTGAAGCAATCGGGTTATGAAGTAAAGGAGCTGAGGATAATTGGCGGTGGAGCCAGATCATTGAAGCATGTCCAGCTCAAATCAGATGTTATTGGCATGCCAATTAGCATTCTCGATGTAAATGAGGCAGGATGCATGGGTGTTGCAATGCTTGCGAAGGCGTATCACGAAAACATGAAAGTGGCGGATATCACAAAGCAATGGGTAAAACCTGTTTCAAAAGTTGAACCAAAGCTTCATTCACATTACAACACAAAATTTGAACAATACAAAAAGTTATACCATCTACTGAAAAATATTTATTAAAGAGAACATAATGTATATGCAGGAGATTCCTCATCCCGCCTCAGCGGGATTCGGAATGACAGTCTTAATCTTTTAAGGAGAGTGAGGAGAAGAGAGCGGGCACTGCCCGCTCTCTTCTCCCTTCCCCAGTGACCAAAAACGGACATGTCATCCCGATCCGCCGGATGGCGGAGAGGGATCTCCCTCATACAATACAGAGAAATCTTACAAATACTATTTTCAGGTACAAAAAAATGCATAACAGGTCTTCAGAATAAAAATATATGTCTCTTATAATGTTTTTCTTACGAAATATTGTCATTGTAGCACAAGCGGGGCATCTCTATCAGCATTATTGATAATTTTCGATATAAATTAATATCTAAAAAATGTAACCATATGAAAATAAAATTATTTACAGCATTGATATTCACGCTGTTATACAGTTGTAGTAGCGGAAGAAATGATTCGGGAACCTATTCAGGCAAAATACCGTCAACTATGTATGAATACTCTGACTTTCAGGAACCAAGGTGGGTGAGTTTTGAGAATATCACCGGTTCAAAAGGCAGGGGAGGAATAGAAAACAATGGTGCAAAAGGACATCCGTGTGACAGCATTACTGCCGGAGCAACAAAAACCATCCTGGATATAAAAGGTCCGGGTATAATAAACAGGATGTGGATAACAATAAGTGACCGTTCACCTGAAATGTTAAGAAGTCTTGTTATAAAGATTTATTGGGATAATTCTGAAAAACCTGCTGTTAATGTGCCATTCGGAGACTTCTTCGGGATAGGGCTGGGGAAGACAGCAGTCTATGAAAATGCTTTGTTTGCAAATCCTGAAGGCCGGTCGTTCAACTGTTTCATACAGATGCCGTTCAGAGAATCTGCCAGAATAGAGCTTGTCAATGAATCAGATTCTCACCTTCCGATGATTTTTTATGATGTAAATCTGCAGATGATAAAGGAATGGGATGAGAACTACCTCTATTTCCACAGCTGCTGGCACAGGGATACTGCCACTTTGCTTGCCGACGATTTTGAGATAATGCCGGCAGTTAAGGGTAAAGGAAGATTTCTCGGAACAAACTTATCAGTAAATGCCAATCCCGATTACAAAGACTGCTGGTGGGGTGAGGGAGAAGTGAAAATTTATCTTGATGGAGACAAAGATCTGCCTACATTAGTAGGTTCAGGTACAGAGGATTATATTGGAACTGCATGGGGTCAGGGAGCATTCTTCAATAAATATACCGGGTGTCTTATTGCCGACAGTAAAAATCTTCAGTGGGCTTTTTACAGGTATCATATAATCGATCCTGTATATTTTAAGACCGATTGCAGGGTGACCATCCAGCAAATAGGAGGTAATAACAAGGATATTGTTATCGGCCTGCAAAAGCAAAATGTTGATCTGATCCCGATAACTGTTCACCAGGCACCACTCTTCATACATATTTATAAGAAGGACAGTACTGTTGATCTTAATGATCCGAAGCTACCGATTGCATGGACAAATTTCTACAGATCCGATGATTTTGCAGCTACATCATACTTCTATCTCGATAAGCCTGCTAATGAATTACCTGATTTGCAACCGCTTCAGGTAAGAAAGTATAAGATCAGGTAGGTACTGGTTATAAATCAGTAATACATCTGAAACCGACCGTCGAACATCTGTCAAGTCCTGGCCACATCAGGAGCATTTTTGCAAAGAAGCTGTTTTTTTGTGGTCCTCCATCCATATACCATACCGATCCCCCGGCCTTGAAACATGACCCTCCTTTAAGTATTACAAATCTAGTTCTTCCGTCACTGTATTCGTTTCCTGTAAGTTCCCATGTGTTTCCGCACATATCATAACATCCGTATGCAGATACTCCCTGCGGAAATGCTTTGACAGCAGTGGTTACGCCATTGGTATTACGGTTACATCTGTTATCCTCCATCTCATTTCCCCATGGATACATTAATCCATCTGGTCCCTGCGCAGCAATCTGCCATTCTTCTTCAGAAGGAAGTCTCTTGCCTGCCCAGATGGCATACGCTCTTGCATCAATAAGATCAACATATACCACAGGATGATCTTCTTTACCGGCCGGGATCTTCCCGTTAATCCAGTGCTTAAGGAAACTTTCCGGATATTTTGGTTTGTACCCTGAAGCTTTTATAAACTCCTGATACTGAGCGTTGGTGACAGGTGTTTCGTCGATTGCAAATCTATTTATACTGACCTGCTTTGAGATTGTACAGATTGAGTGTAATTTTTGTTTTGCTGAAATTGCCAGATGTTCCTGCATATTCCCATATGCTCCGCATTCGCGAAAATTGTATTCCATAGTCAAATTTACGGATACGGCTGGGATGCTTACCATACTCTTCATCGGTACAGGATATTTCACTGAACCGGTTTTGCTGATCACCCTGTTATTTAATACCGGGATGGTAATATCGCCGGATCTGTTTAGCCGGTTTTTATTCTGACGAACAATAAAATTTCTGAATGCAGAACCAGTTTCTTTCTCAGGTATCGAAAGAATACATGCTATACCCCTGGGATCAATTCGTCCTTTGACTACTACCGGTCCTCTTTTCCCTGAATGGATTTCCTGACCTGATCCCAGGTCAAAATAATGCATTCCCTCCTGATAATCAGTTTCCATCATGACACCTTCAGCAGGGAATTCATTCCTGTTTATCAGAGTCCAGAGTTTTAATTTATCCTTTTCCCAAAGATTAATAAAAACTCCTTTCAGAGGTGATTCCTGTGAGAGAGGGGTCCATGATTCACCTGAGAAAATATCTGCGAACTGATGCTGGATAGCTTTCATGATCCGGTAAGTTCCCTTGTCTTTTTCGTTCCATCCGAGCCACTGGCCGAAGACGTTTTCCCAGATCAGTATTCCGCTGCCATTCATCCAGGCAGTCTGGATCTGATCTGATTTAACAGGGCTCCACCTGGAAATGGCATGTTGCATGTGACAGCGCTCAAACCATTTATTCCTGTAGACACCGGGAACGTAACTGTCTTTGAACCATTGTGCCCAGGACATATGATGAGTCTGCACATGTTCAACTGGGAGTGCAATTTCTCCCTCCATCACTATTCCCGGTTTTACATTGTCAAGTTTCTCCCTGAAATCAGGTGCATTCTTCATGGTATCGAGAAATATCCCATCTGCATCAATTGATCTGAGAGTCTCGATAAGCAGATCAACATCGGTTTTATTCTCTCTCCTTGTACCAGTGTCCCATGGATTATAATTGGTAAAAACCTTAATGCCTGCATTATGGAACTGACTCACCACTCGCTTTAATCCTGATAACCCACGAGGCATTTCCCTGTAAAAATCAAACTGGTTACGGTCATCCAATCCGATCCTGGGGTAAGCATGCCAAAGCACAACACTGTCATATCCTCCAAATTCAATTTTACCTCTTTCAATCAGCTTATTAACAGTGTATTCATTCGTATTGGAATCATAAAAATCTGAATCGCACATCATTACAAAGCAGCATGCAAAATTGGATGTGACCCAGTTAAACGGCACTGTCCGGTATGAGCCTCCATCATATTTTAATTCCTGCTGTTTCCTGCTTCTCCAGTTATGCAGGTCCCTGCGCCATTGATCCCACAGCTTCGGATCATCAGGTGCAGGAATGATATCATTTGAATCCATGATCGCATCACTGACAGCCTGTTGATGGTTGCCTGAAGATATAGCCTCCAGAGATATGACAGAGATAAATGATCCAATTGCTGTGGTCAGAGACTTAGTCAGGAAAGTTCGTCTTTTCATGCTTTACTATTCTTTAGCCGGAATCCGGACTTATTTACATGTTAACTCTCTTTCGATCTGTTCCAGCGATTTGCCTTTTGTTTCAGGAAGCTTTCTTAAAATGAAGAAGAATCCTATGAAGCAGATGGCGGCGTAAACACCGAATGTGCCTGATGTGCTCAGGGCTTTGTTCAGGAAGGGGAATGAGATTGTCAGAACTGCACATGAGAGCCATAGTGCAAAAGTAGCAACTGACATAGCCTGTCCGCGGATTTTATTTGGAAATATCTCTGAAAGCAAAACCCATGTTACAGGAGCGAGGGTTAGTCCGTAAATGCTTATGGCAGTCACTACCCAGAAAACCATAAAGATGCCTTTTACCTGGAAATAATAACCTGCTGCAATTATCACATACACTACGGCAAGACCACCCGCCCCTGTAAGCATCAGTGCTTTACGTCCCCACCGGTCGACCATGAACATTGAAATAACTGTGAAAATAAGGCTTACCGTGCCTGTCAGTACAATATTGAACAGAGTGCCTGAGATACCATAACCTGCAGCTGAAAAAATCTCCTCAGCATAATTGAATATAACATTTATTCCGCACCATTGCTGAAAAACAGCCAGGATAATTCCAAGTGTGATAATGGGAGCCAATTGCTTTGAAAAGAGGTTGGTGAATTTCTCTTTTGTGTTATGGTTTCCGTCAACTGCGAGTGTAAGGGCTATTTCGTCGGTTTCACTTTTTGCATACTCCTTTCCACCTATCCGTTCAAAAACCTTTAAGGCTTTATCTGTTTTCCCGGCTTTGGTGAGCCATCGGGGACTTTCAGGAACCAGCCACATCAGAATGAAAAACAGGCTTGCAGGTATGGCGCATGCCCAGAACATCCAGCGCCATCCCATCTGACCATTCCACGAATCTCTTATCATCGCATCAGTGGCATCCAGAGGAACTGGTTGAGCTATTATCATGTTTGTGAGCTGTGCTGCAAGGACACCAAATGCTATTGTAAACTGGTTTATTGCAACAAGCTTGCCCCTCATATGAGCCGGAGAGATTTCTGCTATATATACAGGTGATACATTTGAAGCTATTCCTATACCAACTCCTCCAAGTATCCTGAATATCATAAATGAGGTGAAGGAATTAAAGGCACCGGTGCCAAGGGAGGTGAAAATGAAAAGAAAAGCTGAAAACAGCAGAGGTATCTTCCTTCCGTATCTGTCTGTGAGATTTCCCGAAACTGCTGCTCCTATCAGGCATCCGAACAGTGCGCTGCTCATTGCAAAGCCCTGGTAAGTGGCAGATGAGGTAATCTCAAAATACCTCTCATAAAATGGTTTGGCGCCTCCTATCACAACCCAGTCGTAACCGAAAAGCAAGCCTCCCATTGCTGAAACTATCGACAGGAAAAGGACATATTTTGTATTGATATTCTTGTGTTCTGTCAAGGATATTCTATTTCAGTTGAGCTTGTGCTTCATTAATAAAGGTAAGAATGTTTTCAAGAGATGTGTCACCCTCAACAGCATGGGAAGGGGAGAAGATATATGATCCTTCTGATCCGGCTTTTAGAAGTTTCCGTGATTCTGAGATTACCTCTTCTTTCGTTCCGTAGGGAAGAGTCTTCTGAATAGATAGTCCGCCATGGAATGTCAGCCTGCCGCGGTATTTTGTCATCAGGCTGAATGTATCCATCACTTCCGGCTGAAAGGGATTGAAGCAGTTGAGACCAATATTAAGAAGATCATCAAAAAGCTCATCAACATCACCGCATGAATGTATGAAGACATATTTACCTTCATCATGCACTGCCTTATACATTCTTTTCAGCTGCGGGAATATAAATTCCTTCCAGGTTTCGTATCCCATTATAAGTCCGCTTTGCTGACCCCAGTCATCGCCAAAGCAGATTGCATCAATGTCATACTTGCAGGCCTGTCTCAGCTGAGCAATGTTATAATCGGCAATCGCTTCAAAAAGCTCATGAACAAATTCAGGGTTTACCATGAAATCCATCAGCAGGTTCTCAATACCACGCAGCGTCCATGCCCTTTCATAAAGTGAAAAGCCGATCTCATATAGCCTGAACATGTCGGGATGTGAAGCGATTGATGGTTTAATATCTTCAAAGAACCTGTTATCTTCCGGATCAGGAAAACTGTAACCTTTCAATCCAGGCTCAGCTATTACGCTTCCTGATATATTTCCTATATCCTTATCAATGCTCCTGTCCCAAACGGCCCCGAATACATCGCGGAACAGGTTATCTCCGATCTGGTCGAAAAATCCTATGTCAGCGCCCAGAGTGAGAATATGATTATGTAGCACGGTATCAATATCATCTGTTCCGAAATGATTGATAAGCAGATCCTTTGCTTCGACTGTGAATTTAAATGACCAGGGAGTATAGGGTGGCTTTTTACCGTCAAGGACAGTTTTAATTACCTCTCTTCTTGTCATGATTTAAGAAGCTATACTCTTAGGGTGTTTTTGTGACCATCCTTTATGCCCAACAGGTAGGTTCCCATACCTGTAATCCAGAAGACGACCGGATAGAACAGCCACCTCTCGGCGCCACCCACTCCCAGTGTAGGGATAAAATACCTCTGAAAAGAGAGCAGGACAAGGGCGATGATGCCAAACGCAACAAAAATATATCTGAGCGGTGAATTGACTATTTTGAAGGAAGTTATCGCTGCAATACCTCCTGCTATAAATACTATCAGTGCAAATATTCCATGCCACGGTACCATATCCCCCGGAAATGCTCCCACACCTGCAAGTCCTATACCCAGAAGCCCCATCGGTATGGTCATAAGGTATTTTTTAAATATCTTATGGACAAACCAGGTAGCTGCCAGTACCATAAGTCCGGCACCTATCATTGTGTAATCAAAGATATGGGCCGAAAGCTTCTGGAATGCAGTTTCGGGATCTATGCTGGCTGCCAGTTCGCTGATGTAGTTATCGCGGGTGTTGAATTCCGCAGTATAAAAAATCTCACCTGTTATGATTCCCATAAAAATAAAAAAGCCGGAAAGGAACAGTAGTAATCCCGATTTTGTGAGGGATGCTCTGATGTCCGATTTGATAATCTCATTGATGTCCATATTTAATTTCTTTCAGTTATATTTTCAGTCCGATGGTATAATTACTATTCAAATATAGGCAGATTTATTGTTTTAGACCATTGAGGAGTAGTGATTCTTAAATCTGTCAATTGTATCTCTTTCATTAACAGGATGAAGACCAAGTAAGTTTATTAGTGTGTTCTCAAAGTTGTCAGTCAGAGCCTGCAGTAATTTTATATCTTCGGGAAAAAGATTACCCTCTTCATCCCCTTTACTGAATCTGAAACCATACGACATGGCTTTCATTATAAGATCGTAAGGCATATTGAACTGCATCGCAAGGTGTATGGATCCCATGAACCTGTCATCTGATCCAAGTTTCCTCACCAGATCATTCCCTACCCTGAAAACAGTGTCCTGCAAAGCCTTGTTTCTGAATCTGTACAGGAGGTCATCTACATGTTCTTCAATATCTTCCGGCGTATAATCATCAGGATAAACCCTGCAAAGGATATCTGCAGACTGCATCATAACATCCCTTGTGAAATCCAGAACTTTCCTGTCCTCAAGAACTTCATACATGTATTCCATCGCGGGATGAAGAAAGTTGCCATAATAGGCAGCTGTAGCATGACCCAGATTGTGAATGAAGGCTTTGCGATCAACCCACGCTTTTATGTTGGTCTTTGGCGCAAGGCCCTGAATGTCAGGTATCGGCGATTTGAAGCCTTTGCCATCAAGGATAAGAGTGTTGTAGGGCTCGGCAAAAACTACAAGGGGATCCTTTTCTATTTCGGTGAGTGGAATTATTGGTACCATCTTTCCGATACTGGTTTCGATAAGTCCCACTAAGAGATCTGCAGGATATCCTTCCGGCAGGTATTGTATAAGTTTTTCTTTTGTAAATTCAGCCGCAGATCTCATATTCTCGGCAAGAATGATATCGAGAGGGAAATATGGATTCAGTTTCTGACGCAGTTCAAGTCCGGCAGCAATAACCGGAATAACCTTCTCAAGTGCAAATTTCCCTACTGATACGGCAGCAATTCCTGCTGAAGAAACAGCATTTACCACCTCCTGCCTGTCGGTTGCTGGTATGGCACTTACATCCGGGACTATTATATTTTCTTCCGGATCACCCTTGATGACCACCCTGTATGAACCTCGTTGGTTCAGTAATCTTACAATTTCAGTGTCAACATCCACAAATACAACTTTATAGCCATTGCATCCGAAAAGCTGTCCGATAAAAGAACGGCCTATTTTGCCTGCGCCGAAAATAACAATCTTCTTTGGATCAATCTTCAATCTGTCTTCGGTATGCTTCATAGTATGGTTCAATTTTCAGCCTTTTCTCCCCGGGATGATCTTCAAAAAATGTTCCGCCAAGGTAGAAGCATGTAAATCCTCCGGATACAATCCCCCTGCTGCAGGCTTCCCTTAGATCAGGGAGGCTTATTCCTGAATTAAACTGGTTAACGACAGAGGCTATAACTCCACCGGCAAAATTATCACCGCAACCAGTAGTGTCTCCTCCACGGACAGTTTGTAGTTCATCAGTAACCTTTTTTGAAACAGGCATCTCTAAGTTATCAACTGCGGTGAAGAATCTTCCGTCAGAATATGCTGAGATGTTTTTCGATCCGTTGGTTATAATAAGAGATGAAACGTTCTTTTCCCTGAAGAATCTTATGGAATCATCAGATGATCGTTCCCCGCTCAGACGAAGAGCCTCCTCCCTGTCTGTAATCAGAAGATCGACAAGACTATAGCTGTCATCACTCTCACCAAGAGGCCATCTGTCGCATAGATCTGACTTCTCACTCCTGAAATCAAAAACAGTGTTAACGACAGTCCTGCAGCCATTTGCCTTTGCCTTACCGAGCAGGGATGTGAGATTGTCATGTATCCGTGGGACAAGAGCAGTTCCTCCGAAAACTACAATGTCAGATTTGAAAAAGTCATTGCCGAGGTTTTCAGGACCGTAGTCCCATGCAGCGGCAATTGAGTTTATAAACATCCTTTCACCGTGACCGTTCTCGTAAGCAGGATCAGACAGAACCACAGTCGAAGGTGTTGGTTTTGCAATAAGTTTGAAATCACCGAGGATAACAGGTGTTTTTCCCAGCGAATCAATCAGGTATTTCCCCGGTTCATCATTTCCGCCACGCCCATAGAACCGTACTTCACATTGATTTTTATCAACCAGTTGAGCGATATTTATCAATGACACAATGGAGGGTCCCCCGATGTTTATCTTGTCATGACTTCTTCCTCCGGTTATTTCTCTCAGGACCGTATCGAATGGTTTACCGCAGAATTCTTCGAATTCTTCCCTGAAAACAAGATGCCCGGGGGTTAAGCCTCCGTCACCACGATTAACTGAAAGGCAGGGTTTTAGAGAATTGCTTCTGAAGTCAATATCATTATACAGCATATCAACCAGGCAGCAACCGACTCCTGAAACTATTATTTTGGACATTATATTACTATATCAGTTTAAAGATATTTTTGATAATCATTAACAAGCAGGTGTAATGGGTTTACATCCTCCTCAATTTCAGGAAACCGGCCGATCTTTCCGAAAAAACGGTTATCGCTGGCATCATCATTGACCATGCTGACTTCGCCTATGAGTACTCTGCCATGTCCCTTTTCTCCATAAAACCTGTGATAGACCCTGGGTTTCAGACATATGCTTTGTCCGGGTTTGAGTATCAGAGGAACACCGGCCCTGACAGTTTTCAGGATCCCGTCAATACTTACATCAACAGGTTGGTCAGACATACCATCAGTGTCAGTGGCTTTGTAGAGTTCCATCACAAGATTTCCTCCACCTCTGTTTATTATGTCCTCTGATTTGTTCCAGTGAAAATGCATTGGTGTTTCCTGTTCTTCATCAGCTGCCATTATCTTTTCGCAATACATTTTGTCCTGCTTATCCCAGTTCCCGTTACGGATTGTGAAGAGGCACAAACCCTGTCTTTTGAAGTCAGCGCTTCCGAAGTCGGTGATATCCCATCCAAGTTTATTGTCAACGATTTCGCCACAGATATCATATTTCCCCTTCCATTCTTCAGGAGACCAGTATGCCCACTCAGGCAGCATGAACCTGTGCATTTCAAGGAATTCCCTGAAACCGGCTATGATTTCGTTCACTTCACTTCGTTTCATAATTAATGCAGATTTTTCTTTTTGGATTAAAGATATAAATTTTTAAACACAGAGAACACAACCAGTGCTGTTGAAAATTTGTTTTTGACCCCCCATCCCCCCCAGGGGGGCTTGGTAAAATTCTGTATATCAATAAGTCCCCCTTGGGGGATTTAGGGGTCTGATTAACTTTAAGTACTGTATAATCTATTGGGTACAAAATCCAGCCTTTTTTGACAAACTCTGTATTCTCTGTGGTTAATGAATTTAAATTCTTTTTAAATATCTTAGTAGTTATTATTGTTATTAAACCTCTCCTTAAAAACCTGATCCGATGAAGAAGACCCCTTCACTTTTTATTGCATTGGCATCGTTCATCCTGTTAAGCTGTGCTGAAAATCCGAAACCATTTGACAATGAGCCTATAAAAGCCTATGATATTGATTTTAACTGGGGCGAAGGCGGCCCTAACGGATTTGCTGCCCCTGGTCTTTGGGCCGATGCAGATCCTGCCGCCCATGTTGAATGGTATGCTTCCCTGGGATGCAATGTAATACAGTCTTTTGCGGTGTCATGCAACGGATATGCCTGGTATAAAAACGGTATTGTCCCTGAACAGCCCGGACTTAAACATGATTTTCTCACTGAACAGGTGAAACTTGCACATCAGAAGAATATAAAGGTATTCGGATATTTCTGTGCCGGTTCCAACACCAGGTGGGGACTCGAAAATCCAGATCTAAGCTATGGAGTTCCGTCAGCGCCGCATATACCTTATACTACAAAGTATCTCGACTTCCTGTGTGCTTCAATAGAGGATGCAATAAAAAAGACCGGCATCGACGGCGTTTTCATCGACTGGCTCTGGAATCCGGGTGCAACAATGGAACCATATCCCCCGCTGAAGTGGCTTCCCTGTGAGCAGGAAATGTTCACTGAACTTATGAATCAGCCGTTTCCCGGAATTGAAAACATTACACCTGATACAGAACTTCAGTTCCGCCGCAAAGCTATTGACAGAGCCTGGAAGAGAATAAAATATACAGTAAAGAAAACAGATCCGGAGTGTATTATATGGCTGACTTCATGCCAGCTTACAAGCAGGGATATTGCAGGCTCTGATATGCTCAGGGAGGTTGACTGGGTGTTGAATGAAGCCGGGGATACCTCTACAACCGCTTCAGCACAGGCAATGCTTGGCGAACATACTAGAATGGTGACCTGCCTGGCAAACTGGAACGGTCAGGATGCTGCTGTTGTTATACCTGACGCAATCAGAAAAAATATTGGTCTCTATGGTTTTACAAAGCCTTTGAATGGATCGATAATGCCTCCGGTCGATTATTACCTCTCTGTTCATCCCGACAGCCTTAAGGGCGATGCAAGGAATATTGTACTTCTTGCGAGGACATATAACGGGTTGGCGTTTAATTATGTGGAAAAGTAAGAAAGGCTGAGGGCGGAAGGCGGAAGGCGGCAGGTAATTAGTAATCAGTAATCAGTAATCGGTAATCGGTAATCGGTAATCAGTAATCAGTAATCGGTAATCGGTAATAGATCACGAACCTGGAACCTGGAACAAGAAACATAAAATTAAAAGTATGAAAAACAATCTGTTCACGCTGCTTCTGATAATTTCAATTTTTTCATCCTGCAGAACCGATAATATCACGAACCTTCGGTTTGAGGGCGATCTGATCGCAAAACAGATACTTAGAATAAAGTATGATCTGCCGGAAGGCTATTCGGCTCCTGAAATCTCATGGTATATATCACCCTCACCAGATAGTGCCTGGGAAAAGCTTCCCGGTATATGGTCGGATGAAATCGTTCTGCTGACGTCCTATGAAGGCAGATTCATGAAATGCATATTATCCTGCACTTCGGACAGGGGAAAAAGAATCTCTGCTGAAGTTGTTTCATCTGTTTCTGTTGAAGTTAAGGGCAATCCCAATGCCGACTGGTTCCGCGATGCAGGCTACGGTATAATGGTTCATTACCTGAGCTCAAATATTGTACAGGATAGGGGTTCAAAGGAATGGAACGACGCTGTTGACAGCTTCAATACTGACGATTTTGCCCTGAAAGCCAGTGAGGCAGGTGCCGGCTATGTTATGTTCACTCTTGGTCAGAACTCAGGTTACTACTGTTCCCCCAATGCTGCATTCGACAGTATTGCCGGTTCAGGTCCGGGAGATCTCTGCTCAAAGCGGGATCTGCCGATGGACCTTATAAAGTCATTGAAGAAATACAATATTCCTGTTATTCTCTATCTGCCTTCAAATCCACCCATCAGCAACAGGCTTGTCTCGGAAAAATTCCGGTACTCCTTCGGAAAAGACTCTGCCACAAGCCAGTACAACCAGCCTATACTTGAAAATATGATCAGGGAGTGGAGTCTGCGCTATGGTACGGATGTAGCAGGGTGGTGGTTCGACGGACTCTACTCATGGAATAATATCAAAAGTACAAGGATGGATATGTCGCTTAAACATAACATCAGCACTCACACCCTCGCTGCAAAGGCAGGCAACAAAAACAGCATTGTTACATATAATTATGGTTTCGGAAAAATACAGGTTAACACTCCCTACTGTGATTACAGCTCGGGTGAAAAGATGACAATTGATGAGTTCCCTTCTTCGCGATGGGTTGAACCAGGTGTTCAGTGGTTCCTGTTTACTTACCTCGGTGAAAAATGGGGTGGAAGCGGGAACCAGTTCAAAACAGCCGATCTGGTTGAAAAGGCAAAACAGATTGTTCAGAATGAAGGAGTGTTATGCCTTGAGGTTGTTGTAACCCCAAAAGGTGAAATACTGCCACATCATCTGGAACAGATAAAGGCAGTTGGAAATAGTCTAGGCCTGGCAGACTGATCACAATTCCACTTGCTGATTTAGTAAAAAGAATATCATGAATCCGGCAACTGACACTTCACATGAACTCACCCCCCGGCCCCCTCTTTGCGAAGCAGAGAGGGGGTGAGAGACTTACAAATATCAGCTGTTTTTTATGTGATAAAAAATATATGGGTAAATGTAATTATCTTGATTTCAAAGTAATAAAGAAAAGTGCCAGAGAGCTTAGAAAGAATATGACCAATTCTGAAATCCTTGATGGTCCGATAAATGAAACCACAATTGAATATGACCTGTTCAGAGATGATGAACTTAAAAAGCTTGGACTTCATATTCTCAGATTAAAAAATGAAGAGCTGAATAGCATGGATGAAGCCCTTTTGAAAATTAAAGGATTTCTTGAAGATATCATTTAATGTCCAGAAATATACATCCTTAGGCATCCCCCTCTTTGCGGAGCAGAGAGGGGGACTGAGGGGGTGAGTTCATGTATTAGCAGGAGATAAGTTTAATGAACAGATGAATGTGTTAAAATCAGTATATTAAAATCTATATCATGTATCTGAAAATCAAACAGCTGCTTTTCTTATCATCAGTACTATTGATCTCTTCATGTGGCACAAAAGACCAGCAAACCGGCAAAAGTGAAATAAAGGAGATCTCAATGGTTGTTAAGAGCAGATATCTCAATCTACCCGTTTCCCAGGCTGCCGATCGTGCAAAGATGACATTTGCCGCAGATGGCAGGCAGGTGAAGGAATTTGTAATACGTCTTGCACCGGAAAAACCTGATTACTGGGTTTTTTACGATGTGTCAAAATATAAAGGTAAAGCTCTTACTATTTCATATACAGGTAATCCAGAAGGACTTAAGAATATTTACCAGGATGAATATATTGCCGGCCAGGACAGTCTTTACAAAGAAATAAACCGTCCGCAGGTACATTTCTCATCACGCAGGGGATGGAACAATGATCCTAACGGACTGGTCTGGTTTGATGGTGAATATCATCTTTACTATCAGCACAATCCGTTTGAAAAATTCTGGGAGAATATGCACTGGGGACATGCGGTAAGCAAAGATCTTGTTCACTGGGAGGAGATTGGAATTGCACTGGAGCCTGATGCACTAGGAACAATGTTTTCGGGTTCGGCAGTTATTGACAAGGATAACACTGCAGGCTGGGGAAAGGATGCACTTGTTGCGCTCTATACTGCTGCAGGCAAAAAAATGTCACAGAATGTTGCCTACAGTACCGACAGGGGCAGGAGTTTCACAAAATATGAAGGTAATCCAGTTCTCGGTCCTGATCGCGATCCTAAAGTATTCTGGTATGAACCGAAGAAAACCTGGGTGATGGTGCTATATAATGACAACTATAATATAATTTACAATTCAAGGGATCTTAAGAAATGGGAAGAAAAGAGTATTGTTCCGGGGTACTATGAATGTCCGGAGTTTTTCGAACTTGGTGTTGACGGAAACCAGAAGAATAAGAAATGGGTAATGTACGGGGCTTCAGGTACCTATATAACAGGCAATTTTGACGGAGAGAAATTCATTCCGGAATATGGCAAGTATTACTATTCCTGGGGAAGTCAGTATGCTGCCCAGACTTACAACAATGTACCTGATGGAAGAAGGATTCAGATTGGTTGGGGCAGGATTGAACACAAGGGCATGCCTTTTAACCAGATGATGTTGTTTCCCTGCGAACTTACATTAAGAACAACTCCTGAAGGGATCAGGCTTTTCTGTGAACCTGTTAAGGAAATGGCAATCCTTCATGATAAGAAACATTTCTGGACAGACCTGACAGGCGAAGAAGCTTCTGAAAAACTGAAAGAAGTTAAGAGTGATCTTCTTCATGTTAAAATGGATCTCGAAATTGTCCATGGCTGGGTAACCGAGGTCCTCTTCAGAGGGAATCCTGTTGTCTCTTTCGATGGTAATTTCAACAGGATTAATGGCGCCCCATATATTTGCGATAAGCCCGGAATTTTCAGATTTAATATTGAAATAATACTTGACAGGACTTCCGTTGAGGCGTATATCGGAAATGGAAAACTCTTCATATCCGAGGTACTTAAGGAGAAAAAATCTGATGAAGGTCTTGCTTTTAAGGGAGGCCTTAAGATACATTCACTTGAAGTAAATCCCGAGTTTGACAGTTAAACTGGATTAGGGCTTCTGAGACCAAAAGCGAACCAGACAGATATTTCACCCCAACCCCTGTAAGCCAGCTTAAAAGGTGGTGCAGTATAGTATTTGCTGAAAAAGGCTGAAAGTAAATCCCGAGTTTGACAGTTAAACTGGATTAGGGCTTCTGAGATCCGCATAAAATCGTGATTCTTGTTCCCGATTTTTGAAAATGTAGTGAACAATTTTAAGTTAATAAGTATTATGTATTGGATTTATACATATGTTTGTTGCATAAACAATAGACCATGTATATCCGAATTACAAAAAACAGTCGTGGTGAAGCTTATTATCATCTTGTTGAGTCCTTTCGCCGTGACGGGAAAGTACGTCAGCGGGTGCTGCTTTCCCTGGGTCGGGTCGAAGAGGGGAAACTTCAAAAATTGGCAGAAGCTGTTAATAAACATCTCGATAGGGTTACCGCTCTGAACCTGGCTTCATCAATTGACATAAGCCAGGCCTACCTGTATGGTCCGTTGTTGCTTTTACAACATATGGCAGATCAATTGGGTATCAGTAATGTACTATCAGGTATTGCTCAAAAACATGATCGTTTGCAGTTTAAATTTGAAAGGGCTGTTTTTTCAATGGTGGTATCAAGATTTATGGAACCAATTTCCAAACTTGGTCTCTGGGATAGAATGCTGGATCGGTTTTATCCCGGATTATTTGATAACGAAATTGAACTTCATCATTTTTACAGGAGTCTGGATTTACTCAGCACCCATAAGGAAGATATTGAAAAACAACTTTTTTATTATGGAAAAGATCTGTTCAACGTTCAGGTTGATGTTGTTCTTTACGATTTAACAACCCTTCGTTTTGAGAGTACACGGACTGACCTGGGGGATTTACCAAGGTTTGGTTACAGCAAGGAAAGGCGCAGTGATTGTACCCAGGTGGTCTTGGGATTGCTGACCGACACTGAAGGTATCCCGCTTGGATTTGAAGTTCACCCGGGTAATACCTTTGAAGGCAAGACCCTTGAAGGAATGGTAAGAAAACTGCGCAAAAAATTTACTGTCAACCGTTTTATTTTTGTAGCTGACCGGGGCCTATTTTCGACTGAAAACTTAAAATATTTGAGAAAAGATTGTGGTGAGTTCATCGTGGGGTTCAAAATCGGAACCAGTAAAAAAATCATTCGGGATGAATTTTATGACATCGATCGATTCTCTTTTGTTAATGATGAACTTGCCTGGTATGAAACCCAAAAAGATGAAGATCGCTACATAGTTACGTGGTCAAAGAGCCGGGCAGAAAGGGATCACAAAGCCAGAGAGGAAATACTGGATAAAATCAGGATAAAGCTATCCAGAAAAAATGTGACCGTTAAAGATTTTGTCAGCAATACCAATTACAAAAAATATGTTTGTATCAGCAGTAACAACAAGCCAGCGATTAACCATCAGGCAATTGAAAAAGAGAGAAAAAAGGATGGGTTCTTTGGCATAATTACCAATGTAAAAAAGGAGGCTATGTCGGCTGCCCATATCATTTCAGAGTACAAACAACTCTGGCGGATAGAGGACGCTTTCGGCGAACTTAAAGGAACATTCAAAACCAGACCCGTTTTCCATTGGACAGATGATCGTATTATTGGTCACATCATGGTCTGTTTCCTTGCATACCTTTGTGAGGCACACCTGACAAAAAATCTCCGTGCGAAAGCCGAATTACTTAACTCAAAAGCTATTGAGAAAGATTGTATTAAACCCAGGCCATTAACATCCGTTCAAGGTTTAAAGGAACTCAATCAGGTATTTGCTATCCCGATAAAAATGAGGAACCAGACAATTTGGGTGAGAACTGATATCCCGGAAAATGCCATGAAGCTTTTAAACGCGATAAGCATTAAGATCCCACCAAAAATATTGAAAAAGGAAGAAATGTAGTGTCACAAATTTTTTTTGCGGCACTAATATGCTTTATATTAAATACTTAAAAAATCTAACTGTCAAACTCGGGAGTACAAGTAGTTTATAATATGTAAGTTATGGATGTTGTCATTAGCAGCGAAGCGAGGAATCTCCGGCACCTTTGACCATTTGTCTTCAGTTAGTAAGGCAGAAAATCACGAAT
>Ga0209319_1000643_pt1 | contig 40796 bp, 33 predicted proteins | sample RifGroE2_FD_184000 | JGI IMG/M metagenome (GOLD analysis project Ga0209319, IMG submission 184000) | Groundwater microbial communities from Rifle, Colorado - Groundwater E2 (SPAdes) (version 2) | ecosystem: Environmental > Aquatic > Deep subsurface > Groundwater | place: Rifle, Colorado, United...
ATTAAGACGACAACTATTGCAACTAAAAACTTATTTAACAAATTAATTATAAAAAGAAAATAACGCATTGATATTAAAGATAATTTTTTTTACATAACTTAATCCATTGTTTCTCCAAAACCTCTTTCCACTCCATATTGGAAAGTTGATCGGCGTCTTTATAAATTAAAACCACACAATCAATATTTTCTAGCTGATGCTGCCTTAGCCTAAAACTCTCTTTAACAATGCGCTTCAAGCGATTACGCTCTACTGCCAAAGAAACATTCTTTTTACTAATAACGACACCTAAGCGCGGACAAGATAACTCATTGCCTCTATATAAAAAAATACATCTCCCAGCATTTAGCTTTAGCGTTGCACCACTACGTCCATTAAAAACATTTGCAAAATCATGCGCAGACCGCAAACGCAGCTGCTTTCCAAAAGAAAATGTTTTCTCCATTATCAAAATTTAAAACTTTTCAAATAAATAAAAGGCATTGCGGAGCAATTCATTAATTCAAAACTTGAAATTTCTTAAGCACAGAGTTGCTTACGTCCCTTAGCGCGACGTCTACTTAAAACAAGGCGACCGCCCTTTGTAGCCATACGCGCGCGAAATCCGTGTACGTGTTTACGTTTTATATTACTAGGTTGAAAAGTTCTTTTCATAGCTATGCACCAAAAATCTATGCTGCAAAATATTTTTCAAAGTTAACAGCGTTATTTAAAACGCCTAATGATATAGAAATTATTTACAAATAACAAGATTCATATTGTTAAATTACAGTATTGCTTAATCAAAATTAATACGTTATTTTTAGGGTGGGTGGGTGGGGATGAAATTTTCCCAAACTTTTTAACTAGTTACATGAAAAACTTGAAAATCCTAAACATTAAAAAATGTCCTTCCATATCGTCAAAAACTATAAACAAGAAAAACATCTTTTTTTGCAAAGACTTTGGTTGGTTGTTATTTTTGTCATGATTTTAACCGCCCTCCTGGCTTTACGTTTATTTTATTTGCAAATTCTAGAAAATCACACCTACACCACTTTATCCGAACAAAACAGGTTGATGCTTTTACCAATCGAACCTTCTCGCGGTCTGATTTTTGACCGCAACAATGTTTTATTGGCAGAAAATATTCCCGTCTTTAGCCTTGATGTCTTGCCAAATCAAACCGAAAACCTTGACTTGGAATTGGATGAATTACAAAAAATCATTCCTTTGACAGCGACAGAACTGGATCAATTCGACAAAAACTGGCAAGAACAAAAACGCCTGCAACCTGTAACCTTAAAACTCAATTTAAACGAAGAAGAGGTCGCTAAATTTTATCTTAATCAATATCGACTCCCAGGATTTCTCGTCAATTCTCATCTAATCAGACACTACCCACTTGGCGCAACTACGGTCGCTGCTCTAGGCTATATGAGCCGTATCAACACCAAAGAATTAAGTGAAATTGATCAAACTAACTATAAAGCCAGTAATTTTATCGGCAAAGTTGGTTTAGAAAAATATTACGAAAATGATTTGCACGGTAAAATCGGTTACCAACAAGTGGAAGTTGATATGGGAGGACGAATAATCCGTGTTTTAAAACGTATTCAACCTCAATCCGGCGTAGACCTTTACCTTACTATAGATAGTAAATTACAAGCCATTGCCCAGGAAGCACTTGGCACGGAAAATGGTGCTGTTGTTGCCATAGAGCCGCAAACTGGGGAAATTATCACTTTCGTTAGCAATCCAACTTATGATCCCAACATGTTCATTGCCGGCGTACCAGCTAAAACCTTTCATGAGTTACAAAATTCACCTAACAAGCCCATGTATAATCGGGCTGTCAGGGGTCAATTTCCACCCGGATCAACCATCAAACCCTTTATTGCCCTGGAAGGTTTAGATAGCGGCACTATTAGCCCAGAGTACACTATCAATGATCCTGGCTGGTTTAAATTACCCAATTCAACTCATCTTTATCACAACGCCACACATGTCGGTTATGGCAAAATCAATGTTATCAACTCTATCATTGTCTCTTGTGATACATTTTTTTATAATTTGGCGACTTTGCTCGGCATTAATAAAATCGACTCCATATTACACCGTTTTGGTTTTGGTGAAAAAATTGGTCTGGATATTGGCGAAGAAGTAGCTGGCAATATTCCATCTCCAGCTTGGAAAATGCGTAAAACTAATACATCATGGTATCCTGGAGATACGGTTATATCTGGAATCGGACAGGGTTTCATGCTTGTTACCCCTTTACAATTAGCTTACGGCGTTGCAGCTATTGCCAATCATGGCATAAGAATACGCCCACATCTTGCCTACAAAGTAAAAACTGCCGGTGGTCATGCCTTTTCCATTCAACCTATACAAGATACACCTATCAAACTAAATAACCCAAAAAATTGGAATATCGTGATTAAAGCCATGGAAGGAGTAATCAGCAGCACCAATCCTCGGGGTACTGGAAGGATTCACTTTGGCACTGATGCTACTTACAAAGTAGCCGCAAAAACTGGTACTGCGCAACTTTTTCGTCATTATTTTGATGAAAATCAAGCAGCAGAAGAAGCGAAACTTGCCAAAAGACTGCGCAATGATTCTTTGTTTATTGCTTTTGCACCCATTGATAAACCTAAAATCGCTATTGCTGTAGTCGCAGAAAATAGCGCAATAGCCGGTAGCGTCGCTCGCAAAGTACTGGATGCGTACCTAATTAAGAAATTTTGAATTTTAAATGCTGAATTTCAAATGAATGAATCGCTTCGCGATACTACTTTAAAAAAATATAAAATAAAAATTATCACGAAGTGACTCATCAATTCAAAATTTATAATTCAAAATTTTCCCAATAGCATCGCATCGCCATAACTAAAAAAGCGATATTTTTCTTTCACTGCTTCCTGGTAAACTTCTTTAATTAAATCGTAACCGGCAAAAGCCGCAACCAGCATGAGCAAAGTTGATTTTGGCAAGTGGAAATTCGTGATCATGGCATCGACGCAACGAAACTTATAACCAGGATAAATAAAAATACCGGTTTCTCCGTCAAATGAGGCGATTTCTCCATTTTGTGCCGCGGTTTCCAAGCTCCGCACCACCGTCGTCCCAACAGCAACAACCCGATTACCGCGTTTTTTGGTTTGCAAAATTTTCTCACATACTTCGGGTGAGACAGTTACCCGCTCAGCATGCATTTTGTGTTCCAAAATTGATTCGACTCTCACAGGCTGAAATGTGCCCGCACCAACATGTAAAGTCACAAAAGCTGTGTCAATACCTATTCCTTTAAGCTGTTGCAATAAATTTTCATCAAAATGCAATCCAGCCGTAGGAGCGGCAACTGCGCCATTTTGTCTTGCAAAAACTGTTTGATACCGTTCTAAATCCGTACTGTCGTCGGTGCGCTCTATGTAGGGCGGTAATGGAATATGTCCAATTTGCTCTAAAAGTTCAATAACATTAATGTCTTGCTTTTTTGTAATTTCATTTACTATGAATTTAAGGATAAATAAATTTTCTTGGCGATCAACAATTATTGCAGTAACAGCATCATTTATCACCAATGATGTGCCAATTTTCAAAGGTTTATTTGCCCCCACATGAGCAAGAATCTTTCCTTCGCCTAAAATTCTTTCCACCAATATCTCAACCTTGCCGCCAGAAATTTTATGCGCGTAAATACGCGCCGGAATTACGCGTGTATCGTTAAAAACCAGCAAATCACCAGAATTCAATAATTGCGGCAAATCACGAAAACTCAAATGTTGATAAGTATTATTTTCCCGATTGACACAAAGCAAACGACTAGCGCTGCGCTCCGACAGAGGGTACTGTGCAATCAGCTCGTGGGGTAATGAGAAATCAAAATCGGATAAATTATGTTGCATTTTTAGAATATAAATTTAGAATACGCATTGTAGATCATGAAAATTTCAATTTAAAATTATAATATATTGATTTTAAAAGAAATTCAATTTACATATCCTGATGTGCCGGGGTGGCGGAACTGGTAGACGCGCCAGACTCAAAATTTGGTGGTGGAAACACCGTGTCGGTTCGATTCCGACCCTCGGTACCAAATAGAAGAATGTTCGTTAATTCCTTCATTATTTTCATACATTCGTTCATTAAATTATTTCATCCTTTTGCTCTTGTACCACACAACTTTACCAATCATCTGTTTAATGGGTCCCACAGCTATCGGAAAAACCCAGCTTGCTGTTGATCTTACAAAAAAAATGCCCTGCTCCATCATCAGCGTTGATTCCAGCATGGTTTATCGTGGCATGGACATTGGTACGGCAAAACCGAGCGCTGAAGAATTAGCAATTGCGCCACATCGACTCATCGACATTTGCGCTCCAAATGAAATTTACTCAGCAGGACGTTTTCGCGAAGACGCTTTGCGTGAAATAGAAAATATCCTGGCAAAAGGTAAAATTCCGCTACTGGTTGGCGGAACTATGCTTTATTTTCGTGTTTTACAACAAGGTTTATCCGATTTACCAAAAGCTGATCAAAACTTACGCGTCCGCTTGGAAATGGAAGCAAAAGAACACGGCAATGCGTTTTTGCATGCGCGTCTTACCAAAATTGATCCGGTTTCTGCAGCGAAAATTAAAATTAACGACAAACAACGCCTGCAGCGCGCTTTGGAACTTTATGAACTTACCGGCAAAACACCAACCGAGCTTTACGCACATAAATTCACAGGAAATGAATTTATAAATCGACAGGAAATCGACAGACAAAATGAAGGAATATATAAATCGCTTCGCGATATTGACAAAATATGTAAACAAAATTGCTATATAAATCAATACGCTATTTCAGAAACGCAAAAAAATCAGACTTTACCTTATCATACTATCAATATTACCCTTACTCCTCAGGACAGAAATATTCTCCATGAAAAAATTATCAAACGCTTCGATCTGATGCTCGAAAATGGTTTAATCGATGAAGTAAAAAAGCTGCGCCAAGACTATGATTTAACATCTAATTTACCATCCATGCGCGCTATTGGTTACCGCCAGGTTTGGCAATATTTAGAAGGAGAGTTAGATTATACCACCATGCATGAACAAGCTATTATCGCTACCCGTCAACTCGCCAAAAGACAAATGACCTGGTTACGAAGTTGGGGTAGCCGCAGGCTTTAGCCTGCGCATATAACGACCGCAGGCTAAAGCCTGCGGCTACGTAATCATAATTATAATAATATTGACACAATTTTTAATGAGATAACTCTATTGAAGTAGATGGTGGAGAGTTAGTGAAATCTTCATGTAACGCGTTTGTTGAATGCTTTGGCGGCAAATGTTCAAGAGCGTGCAAGAAAGCATCTGTTGGCGCTGAGCTCGGCGAAGACGGCGATACACCTGCTTCAGATTGTAACGAATTTTTTGATGGCACTTGCCGTGACTTTGGTAAAGGCTCTACCACCTCCAATTTATCAATTGTATATTTCTCCTCTAACTTTTCCTTTATACCTTTTGTAATTGTCTTCACACTGTCATCCAATACACTGAACGCTTTACGATGAAAAAGCTGAACAATCAAACCTATAAGTACACTGAAAAAACCAAATCCGGCAGCAACTCCCGTTGCTTCTGGTAGGGCTGACGGCAAACCCCGCCCTGGCACTGGTATCGGCGGAGCCGCAGTCATAACTGTAGCATTAATTAATGTGTTAGCGGCAGAAGTTGCAAGCCCAGAACCTTTTTCAGGAAAAGGCGGTGGTTTTAAAAGAAGCTTGGCTGCTTTTATCCGATGCAACTGCCAAGACTCTTTGGCAAGTTTCATCCCAAGAAGTATCCCAAAACCAATTCCAATTAAACCGCCAATAATAAGAGCCGGTATGCTGGTAAAAGGATTGCTCAGTATAAATATACCAGTAAGACTAACTATACCAGCGCCTGCCGCGATTCCAATAGTTGATCCAACTATACTGCCCCCAATAATCGAACTGATTTTTCCACTTCGATCATAATCAGCAACATGGGCTCGAAACTCTTTGCTCTCTTTGGTATCGGTATTAACATCTAAAAGGTTTGAAATTTTATCTCGAGTTGGTTGAATAGCATCAGCTGCAATCTTTTGATCACGCAATTTCTTCCACTCAGCATCTAACAAATTACGACCGGCAGTACCCTCATTAAAATGCTGTCTTTGTATTTCCAATATCGCCAACATATCCGCAGCATAATTTTGGTTCCGCGTTGCAATTCTCTCTCTGAGGACCTTTATTTGCCCACCAAGAAAAACCAATTCTTCTGGCGGTGTGTATGGTTTTATATCCACCATAATTATACTGGCTAAGCCACGCACCAATGCACTATGACCTATACGCGACCAAAAACCGGGGCGAAGTTGTTCGGCTTTATGCTCATATGCGGCTAATTTGCGTTTTTCATGCCACATTTCTTGTAAATTCACATGTGTACTTTTTAATTTTTCTAACAATCCATTTTCATCACCTGCAGTCGCTTGTAAAGCTCGCTCCTCCAAAACAATTTGCGCCTGCAGCAAGGCATATTCAACGCTTAACTCCCGAGCACGTCTTTTTGCTTCAGTCAGTTTTCCTGACTCATCATTGGCATACATTTGCAATAGTATTGACGCTGTCATGGTGACAACACCAATAGCAGCAAAAGTTGCAAAGTTAGTACCAATAGCAATCGCACTAGAACCCGGCATCACAAATAAAGGATTGGAAAATGTCGCGCCAAGTCCAATAGTCACATTGGCAACAGACATAATTATTTGAAATGCATCCGCTTCCGTCTTGATATTGGCAAGACGCGCTTTTAGTTCTGTTTCAGTTTGTCCCTCAATAGCATTTAATGCTTCTTCTGTTTTTTCAAAATCACTTCTGGCTTTTCTTATATTTGCATAAGACTGTAGAAAACCACCGCCAATCCAAACCGCTGCGCCAAAAACAACTCCCAAAATAAAACCAATCGGACCAAGAAGCACTGTGTTAAAAAACATACCAGTAGAAACACCAAACATCCCTGAAGAAATAAACGCCGTTGCTGCACTGGCACGCAGTGTCTTCCAAAAACTTTTCTTTGCCTCTTTGCGAATTCCCTGAGCCTGCTTACGTATTTCGATTAGTCTTCTGGTAGCGGATAGGTGAAATCCTAAGGATTGGTCTATTTGTGTACTCTTAACCGTGATATCCGATAATCTTTTTTGTGTTTCTGCTTTCCTGTTTTCTAAAAACTTAATATCTATCGCCAAAAGCTCTTGTTGATTTAGAAGGATTAATTCCTCATTCTGTAATTTACGATCAAACTTAGACAGAATATTGCTCTGCTTTAGAAGATGTTCATCTAACGTTGCGCTTATCGTATTTAACCGTACTACTATTACTTTCAGTAATTCGTTTCTTTTAGATAAATCACGTTCTATTAGGTACAACTCTTTTTCTGTACCTATTTCCCCCTCAAGCAATGCTTCAAATTCCCTAACGCTAACTAATTCTTCAAAACAAACAGGTGTAGAAACATACGATTCAATAGTAATTGACTTATCTAACGTTATAGCTGCACCTTTTTTGGGGGTATTCGAAACAACAGAATGATCCGTTTCCCACTGCTGTTGCCTTTTTTCGCGCACATGAGGCGGAACATATCCTCCAAGAACAACATCAATAATTTGGGGATTAGCTTTTACTTGTGACGCGATAATGGAAGAAATTTGCGTCCAAATGACATTTCTGTCCTTATCGTTCAATGGTAAGGAATACACAAAAACTGGATCTAAAGTTTCAGTGAACTCAAATTTCAACAGACCGCCAATATAAGTGGTAATATGCAAATCCCCATAAAAATGTCGATCTCCACTTAGCATTACATCAATCTGTTTATGTAGAACGCCACCAAGCATGGTTCTAACTTGCGTTGAAACTGGTCTTCTCGCAAATGGTGCATTTGTTTTTTGTCCTTGTACGGTAATCATATTTTTATTTTAACTTTCTTGTATATGTTTAGCTGTTCTTTATAAACCTTGTAACTTCTCAAAAACCATGAGCCAATTACAAGAATAACGTAGCCACAAACCCGTATAACCACAAGCCCGTAGCCGCAAGCTTTAGCTTGCGTCTTCATTATTACACATGTATCTGATTTAACATGTATTTTAGCGCAGGCTAAAGCCTGCGGCTACAGAATCACAATTATAATATCTCCATTCATTCGTTACTCGAAACTTCCTGTTTCTCGCCCCTGCGGGGTCGGCTTTCAGCCGTTCAAAATCTGGCTTCATGCCGATTTTGTCATTCTTTCCTTCGCAAGCATTATACCATATTTCACCTTAAAAATGTCTTACCGTAAATACCGTAACTAATTTCTTTAGTAAAAAACCAATATTTCAATTCGAGGTCAAAATGAGGTATAATTTTCAATAACCGTAGCCGCAGGCTTTAGCCTGCGATAGATCCTGTGCAATAATTATAGTGTGCGCAGGCTAAAGTCTGCGGCTACGAATACGCGTTAAAACCTGAACCACAAATACAACACGACAAATTTATGCTAAGGTACAAAAATGACATTTGACATATTCCACAATAGCTTACAGCCAATTATCCAGTTTCTACATACCCATCCACATTACTCCGGTTTAATGACCTTTTTTGTGGTTTTTTGCGAAGCGATGGCGGTAATTGGTGTCATCGTACCAGGAACAGTAACAATGACCGCCATTGGCGTTTTAATTGGTTCTGGTGTTATACCTGCCGTAAGTACTTTTATTTGGGCGATTTGTGGTGGAATTGTCGGAGACTATTTAAGTTATATAATCGGGGTTTATTACAAAGACCGTTTACATCGCATGTGGCCATTCAAAAAATATCCACAATTACTTGAGCGTGGTGAAAAATTTTTTGCGCAACATGGAGGCAAAAGCATTATTATAGGACGTTTTTTTGGTCCTATGCGAGCTATGATCCCTATGGTTGCCGGTATGTTAAAAATGTCTATTGGGCGTTTTTTATTAGCCGCCATCCCCTCTGTAACAATCTGGGCAATCTTGTATATTTTACCAGGAACTTTGCTCGGCGCGCTAGCTCTGGAGCTACCCCCAAAAGTCGCCACCCAGTTTTTACTCTGGGCAATGCTCTGCGTTATCATCATCTGGAGTCTCATTTGGTTAGCACAACATTTTCTTAAAAGATTATGTTCCTTTTTCGATCGCTATATATTGAAGTTATGGATTTATCTGAACAAATCTCCACATTTCAACTGGTTAACAAAATTTCTTGCTGATCCGCGTAAACCCGACAATCATCAACAATTAACCCTTTTGATTGCCACCCTTATCACTGCTTTGATATTTCTTTATGTTCTGACTGGCGTTATAACACAAAACGCTATAACTATTTTTAATCAACCTCTGTATCACCTTCTACACAGCATTCGCACCGAGACCGGCGACAAAATCATGCTATTTTTCACCATGCTTGCTGAGCCAAAAGCAATACTATTTGCTGAAATAGTCTTCGCCTGTTGGTTGGCTTGGAAAAACTATTGGTATACATTTTTTCATGCTGTTGCAATCTTTGTACTTTGCTATGCCAGCGCTGGGGGCATTAAATTATTAGCACATGTGCCACGCCCCAATGGTTTAATTTTGAGCTATTCCAAAGATTTTTCTTTTCCCAGTTTTCACACTTGCGCTGGTGTAGCTTTATACGGTTTTGTGGCGATGATAATTTCACGTGAATTAAAAACTTTACGTTGGATTCCCTACACGATAGCGGCGGTTATCACCACTTCAATTATCCTTTCGCGACTTTATCTTGGCGCTCATTGGCTTACCGATGTCGTAGGTGCAATTTTCTTAAGCTTAACCTTGCTTTTTCCAGTTACAATTTCTTATCGACGCCGACATCCACAAAAAATCCCACCGATAAAAACCGCTATTGCCGTTGCTTGTATTTTTGGTGGCATCTTAGCTATTAGCGGCTTACGCAATTTTGACTACCAATTGCCAAACTATTCTCCATATTCACCAATTAAAGTTATCCAGTTTAAAGCCTGGCACTCACAAACTAATAATTATTCCATAGCAGAAATTCCGCTGTATCGCACCGACCGTCTTGGTCATCCAATTAATGCTTTTAATGTACAATGGCTTGGAGACATCAATAATATTGAACATCTTCTCGCACAACAGGGTTGGCAAAACTATCCGGCACATTTTAATATAAAAGAAATCTTGCGTCGTTTAACCACCATACATGACACAACCCAACACGTACCAATTTTGACGCAACTTTACGATAATCGACCGGAAGCGCTGCTCATGACGAAAAAATTGGACAACGGCAAACCCCAGCTTTTACTACGTCTTTGGAATGCCAATATAGTGTTTAATGATTCACCAACACAATTCTGGATCGGTGTGATTGATTATTATCAACCGCCAGAAAAATTAATCAATTTCAAAAACCACTCCCATAAACCAAAGAAATTTATTGGCGCTGTTTCAGAATTAACCCCATATTTAGATGGGTTCAACTGGCGTAAAATTGTTTATCAAAGCGATAAACAACCTGAAATAATGAAAAAATTGGGATGGAATGGAGAGTTATTGGTTATTGAGTAAAAGAATGAAGGAATGCAATTCCTGAAAAAAACCTGTATTTATCTAGGAATATATAAATTAAATTGCATTATAAAACAATATATTGTTTTTAAAATCAGAAAACCAGAAACAGCGTCACTCAACAATAGCAAAATTCTTTCATTCTTGTTGCGACTATGGGTTATTTTTGCTATTTTAGGTCATCTTAATTTCTTTAAATCATCTTAATTTCACTTCTAATTTGGAATAAAACTATGGCCTTTCTAAAAAATAAACGTGTTCTTCTTGTTGGCGTATTAAACAACCGCTCTATAGCATACGGCATTGCTAAAAGCATGCTGCGTGAAGGTGCGGAATTGGCTTTCACCTATCAAAGCGAAAGAGTGAAAGATAGGGTTATGGAAATTGCCGAAGAATGCGGCTCTAAATTGTGTTTCCCATGCGATTTAGGCGACGATGCACAGATCAATGCGGTTTTTACTGAATTAGCAAAACATTGGGATGGACTGGATGTCATCGTCCATTCAGCCGCTTATGCACCAGCCGACCAGCTCGAAGGCAATTATGTCGACAACGTCACCCGCGAAGGTTTCCGCATTGCACACGACATCAGCAGCTATAGTTTTGCCGCTCTTGCCAAAGCTGGTCATGCTATGCTTAAAGGACGCAATGGTTCTTTGCTTGCCTTAACTTATTTAGGCGCAATACGCACCATTCCTTGCTATAACGTCATGGGAGTCGCTAAAGCCAGCTTAGAAGCAAATATGCGCTATTTGGCTACAGCATTAGGACCAGAAGGTATTCGCGTTAACGCACTTTCTGCGGGTCCAATCCGTACCCTCGCCGCTTCTGGAGTTAAAGATTTTCGTAAAATGCTTTCTTATTATGAAAAAATCACTCCACTACGTCGCAATGTCACCATTGAACAAGCGGGCGATGCTGCAGCATTTTTGTGTTCTGATTTAGCTGCCGGCGTTACCGGACAGGTTTTGTATGTCGATTCGGGTTTTCATATTGTCGGTATGGCCGAAAGTATGATGGATTAATTTTTTTTATGCCTTCCATAGTCATTATTTTATCTTCTCTCTTAATCTTAATTGCAGTTGGTTTTCTATTCATACAGCTAATGAAACTCAATACGCGCCTTGAGGAGCGCGAGCGCGTTAATAATGAGTTTAAAGAAAATTTAGCGAAAACTTTGCAAACGCAACGCGAAGAATTGCGCGACTATTTAGCCCGTCAACTAAAAGAACAACGCGATGAACAAGTCGGCTTGCGGGAAAATTTGACTCGCCTATTGAAGGAACAACGCGATGAACAAATCGAATTACGCAGTAAATTTGACAAAAACCAACTAGAGAATTTAAAGCATATTATCGACAGCCTACAAAAAGGTACCAGCGAAATCCGCAATCAAATCACTGAAGTACTAAAGCAAAACACGCAAATTCTCGATGCGCGCTTACACAAACTTACCGATGACACCAATGCCCGTCTCAATGAAATCAATAATCGCGTTGAAAAGCGTCTTGCTGAAAGTTTTGAAAAAACCACGGCGACTTTTACTGACGTCGTCAAACGTTTAGCTTTAATCGATGAGGCGCAAAAAAATATTACTAAACTATCTGGCGATGTGGTCAGTTTAAAAGAAATTTTAGCCGATAAACGCTCACGTGGTGCTTTTGGCGAAGTGCAATTAGAAAGTTTAATTCGCAATGTCTTATCCGAAAAAACTTTTGCCTTTCAATACACTCTTTCCAATAGCAAACGCGCTGATTGCGTTTTATTTTTACCTGAACCGACCGGCAACATTATTATCGATGCTAAATTTCCTTTAGAAAACTTCCAACGTCTAGCAGATTTTAATTTACCCGAAAGTGAACGCTTGCAGGCACAAAAACAATTTCGCAACGATATTTACAAACACATTCATGATATTGCTGAAAAATATATCATTGAAGGAGAAACCTCTACTGGGGCCATTATGTTTATTCCTGCCGAAGCGATTTTTGCCGAAATTCATGCCCATCACCCTGATATTGTTGAAACCTCACATCGCGCTAATGTCTGGATGGTTTCACCAACGACCATGATGGCAGTACTGACAACCGTCAAAGCTGTTCTCAAAGACGCAGCAACACGCCAACAGGCGCATTTAATTCGTGAGCATTTATTGCGCTTAAAAGATGAATTTGAGCGCTTTCAAGAGCGTATGACGAAATTAGCGCAACATGTCAAACAAGCCCATGATGATATTCAGGACGTCCACACCACCTCCAAAAAAATCACCAACCAGTTTAGCAAAATTGAAAAAGTAGAGCTAGGAGAAAGGCCCGAGGGAAGTGAAGGAATTGAATTAATGAATTAAGCTGCAAATTACCTTAACTCCCGCTCCAAAATCAAATCGTATTCCTTAAAAAACATGCGCTTATAAAAACCGATAGCGCCTTGATTGGAAGCAGAAACAACAACCTTCATTTTGCTTGCCCCGCGCGTTTTTGCCCAATCGACAAAAGCTGCTAATAATTTGCCGCCAATATCATGACCACGGAAATTATTGTCAACAAAAATTTCTTCTAATTCCATCACGGCGTTTGCTGGTAGATTACGGAAAGGTTCAGGTTCAACCAAGCCGCCTGCCAAATAACCAATGATCTTAGCATCGCTTTCAGCTACCAAAACAATACCATTTTCATCCTTAATCCTTTCGCGCAAAAATCCCCCTCCTTCCTTTTCTTCCAACCAATATATATCGATAGTCTCATCAAATTTATGTTCATATTGCAATAATGCTTTCCCACAGATACAAAGAGCTTTTAAATCGTTTAGATTAGCTTCGCGGAAAATGATGTTTTTTATTGATTCTGACATAAAACAAAACCTTTAAGAATTAGCCAAAAGTTTTCAAGAAGTTGTGATTTTTTTATAACAGCTTAAAAAGCATGGACAAAGTTGGATAAAATTTAAAACCACCGTATTGATAAACCTAAAAATCTCTGTATTCTAATTCGGGCGGCAGGGTGGGGTTAGCCCAATGCATCCCGCCGTCCCGCCCTAAAAAATACAGACATTTTTCTATTCTAACAATACCGTAATTTTAATTACCAACAGCTTTTGATTACTTACAATTTTTATAATTTCAAAAATAACACATTGATTTATATAACGATTACACTTACATAAAGAATAATTATAAAAGCTCTCAACTTCTTGTCGATTTTCAATTTAACTTTCTATTCTTTTTTATCTTTTTTTGCCTGAATTCGATTCAAAATTGATTTCATAATCATCAAATATAAATTATCTTTCAAAATACCATCTTCAACACCGGCCGAAACATCCGGATTGTCGTTAATTTCAACAACCACCACTCTCTGTCCTTTTTCTTTTAAATCAACGCCATACAAACCTGAACCAACCAAATTCGCGGCGCGCAAAGCGGTTCTTAGAACCTTATCAGGAACCTCATTAATTGGCACCGCCTGAGCATCTCCATATTCCAAACCTGCCTTTTTTTCAGGATGCCAATTTACTATTTGCCAATGTCCTTTAGACATAAAATATTTACACGCAAAAAGTGGAGTCCGGTCCAAAATACCAATACGCCAATCAAAATCAGTTGGCATAAATTCTTGGGCAATAATTAAATCGGATTTATCCAAAAAAGCATCCAGTTTTTCTTTCAGCTCATCCTTATTACATACTTTTGCCACACCAAGTGAAAAAGCACTATCCGGTTGCTTTAGCACACAGGGAAAGCCCAGAATACTAGGAATAATATCCTGATTATCTTTGTGTATAATAATCGTTTTTGGACACGGCACTTTAGCCTTCGTCAATAATTCTGCCAAATAAACTTTATTAGTACATTTTATGATCGATTCAGGATCGTCGATTACCACTAACCCCTCAGCAGCTGCGCGTTGGGCAAAACGGTAGGTATAATGATTAACTGCTGTTGTATCACGAATAAATAACGCATCAAATTCCGGTAATTTACTAAAATCGTCTTTGGTAATTATCTCAGCTCCCATACCAACCGATTCTGCGGCAGCAATAAAATTCTTTATCGCTCGCGCGTTAGATGGCGGACACTTATCGGCTGGATTAACTAAAATCGCCAGATCATAAATAGAGCTGTTTTTTTTCAAAGAACGAAAATGTTTTCTAGCAAAATACTCCTCTGCAAATTTTGCTGCATACGCTTTGTCTTCTTCAGGTATATCGTTTAAAGAAATCGGATTAATATTTTGTAAAATCCATTTCTTATTAAAAACAAAATTAGCGCGCAATAACGGCGCCTGAAAAAGATTGTAGAGCTGTTTACTTAAGTTTTCATATTGCTTCGTAACACTTTGTCCAAAATAAATATTGAGGTCAAAGGTAGTTGCTTGCAATTTAGCTAAGCTGCGTTGCAGAGTTTCATCAACTTCATCAGAAATAATTCTTATTACTGATAGCGATTTCAAATCCTGAATAGTGGAAACACTCGGGAATACTTTATGTCCACGCGCCTCAGCCAAAAGGGATACATAATATCCTAAACTTTGATAACGGTAGGAGCGGCATAAATTGTAAATCCGTACATTACGCACTTCAGAAAATTCACTATCCGTAACGTAGGTTTTTGCGGCAACCACTTCGACATTTTCGATAGTGAAATTCCAATCCTTCGGATTATTGACAATAACTAGACTTAACATAGGGCATGTTTGAGAAATAATTTAAAATTGAAAAATAAGGGTAAAAAAATTGAATTATAGTAACTAGGCGGGGGTTCTTCGTCGTTATTGTAAACACAAGACTCAAAATTTGCATTTGCAATAGCGGAATCGGCTATCAGATTTGATTTTAGCATTGAATCGTTTTAAAAAGCGTAAATTTTGATAAGATAAAATTATCTAAAATAATATTTGTTATTAATGCGCAGAATATCAAAAAATGCAAGTGTTTTTTACAAATGCTGCTTAGTTTTTAACAGCCTGAAATTTTTGAAATAATCTTCCAAAATTCTCTGTTGTCTGTTTTGCAACTGCTTCTTCAGATATTCCTTTTAATTTAGCAACTTGACGAGCAATGTAGATCAAATACTTGGGTTCATTTGACTTACCACGATAAGGATCGGGCGCCAAAAATGGTGCATCAGTTTCGAGCAACATTTTTTCTAAGGGCGCTTTCACGACAACTTCTTGCAAAATATGCGCATTTTTAAAAGTAATAATACCGCTAATACCTAAATAAAAACCCAAATCTAAAACCCGTTTTGCCACATTCCAATCATAAGTAAAGCAATGAAAGACACCACCAACTTGTGAGGCGCCCTCTTCTTCTATAATCTGTAAAGTTTCTAAAGCAGCATCGCGCGAATGAATAATCAAAGGTTTTTTCAATTCTAAAGCGACTTGAATATGAACACGAAATTTTTGCTTTTGTTGTTCCTTATGTTCAGCAGTAATTTCACCGCCACGAGCATAATAGTCTAATCCTGTTTCTCCAATACCAACCACACATTGATTAGCTGCCAAATTTTTAATTTGCTCCACCGTAATAAAAAGATCAATTTCTTCAGTAGGATGAGAACCAACAGCAGCAGAAACGTTCGAATATTTTTGCGCAATTGCCAAAACACGCATTGCATCTGCCAAAGCAACCCCTGGACATAAAACATGTTTAACACCAACCTTCTCGGCATCCCACAAAGAAATTGCATATTCAGGTAAAAGATCAAGATGGCAATGAGAATCAATTAACATACAACAAATTTTCTAAACTAATTAAAAACACGAAGATTCTGCGTTAATTGTAATACACAGACTGAAACCTGCGACACGACTTACGGCTACAGCAATCTAACCCAAGCAATAAACAAATCTTCCAACACCAACTGCTTATTTAAGTTAATCCCAAGAAGTAAATGTTTTTCCAAGTTTAATACTTTATCAAAAAAAGTAAAAAGCTTATCAGTACTTATCCTCTCCGCCAAAGACCGTGCTACTTTTAACGAATTTTCATTACTTAAAATCACGCAATATTGCGAAAGTGCAGAACGAATTTTCAGCAAGTCGCCAATTAGGTTGAGTAAATAAGTGCAAAACAATATCAAATCAGTTTCCTTGTATTGAGATGCCAAAACTATAGGATCTATCTCAGAATTTAGTAATTTAAACAAATCCACCATCCAGTTTTGCTGCACAAGTAACAAATTGGTATTTCCTGCTAAATCTAAGGCTTTAAGCGGAGCATCGCCAGTTAAACCCAACAAAATATCGACGTTTCCTTCATAAACCGCCCTATCAATACTCTGCTCCAATAACCATTGCCTGGCAACAGCTTTGTCTGGCGGCAAAAAAGCTAAAATCTGACAACGACTACGAATTGTTGCTGGCAAAGATTGTGGTTTTGTACTCACCAAAATAAGCATTGTATCTTCAGTTGGTTCCTCAAGCGTCTTTAGCAAAGCATTGGCTGCCGCTAAATTCATCGCCTCAGCTGGGGCTATAATAGCAATTTTATAGCCACCTTGCTGCGCAGTCTGGTTGAAATCAGAACTTAAGCTGCGCACCTGATCTATTTTAATGACCTTGCTCTTTTCTTCCGGCTGCAATAACAATAAATCCGGATGATTACCCGCTTGCAATAAACGACAACTGCGACATTGCCCACAGGGGTGATCGCCAACTGGAGCAACACAAAACATAAATTCAGCAAAAGCCCGAGCAAAATCCAATTTACCCAATCCTTCCAAACCATAAAACAAAAAAGCATGCGCCAATTGACCGCTTCGCCTGCGCTGTAAAAGATGTTGCCATTGTTTTTGTTGCCATGGATAAAGTTTCAAGTTATTTCACCCTTTTAAGAAATTTTGAATTAGCATGCCCGCTCATCAATTTTATACCTAAAACCATATTCATAAAATAACGTAGCTGCAAGTCCGTAGCCGCAGGTCTTTAGCCTGCGCTAAAATATGTATTAAATTATATACGTACATAACAATGAAGACGCAAGCTAAAGCTTGCGTCTACGTAATCATAATTATAATACATGATCTTTTTAGAAGTTATGTATTTGATTTTTAACTAATTGATTTATATAACAATTATCTTTACATAAATTCCTTCGTTCTGTAACTCCTTCACTCCCTAATTCACTAATTCTCCAAACCACCATATTGCTTAATACAATTTCGATCGCTAGAATGGGTTGGGTGGGCTGGAGTCCTAGTTTCCACCAATCATTATTGCAATCAATTATAACCGATCTATTTATGACAACCAATTCTCCATCAACATTACTTTTGCGCTCCTTGGAAACAACCTTAACCCTAATTCCGGCAACAATTTTAATTATTGCCAGTTTGCAATTTATCTTTGGCAGTCATATAACCGCATACACACTACCTGTCTCAGTTTTTTTCTCTTTAGCTATTAGCTTTTTTTGGCTTCTAAAACAAAAACATCCTTTGATTTCTATTCCTCTAGTTGTACTTGCTATATCTTTACTATTTTACAGTTACTACATCAGTAATTTTTTTCTCGATTTCTCTTACGACGGACAAGCTTACCATACACCAAGTGCAATTTTACTAAGCCACGGTTGGAATCCGTTTTATTATCCTGATTTTTTTTCCTACTTAAGGCGCATACCGCATATTCTACCATCTTATATTTTCGCCAAAGATAGTTGGTTACTTTACGCCTATAACTATCCACACGCCTTTGAAAACATGATTGCAGCAGCTATGCTGTTTTTTCGGCAGCCGCTCATAAATCCTAGTTTTTACGCCGGAGTTTTTTTTACCTCATTGTTTTTAGTTAGTTTAAGAATTTTAAATAATTTCAATTTACCCAAATTAAGCCGTATTTTATTAGCTATTGCTATAACTCTAAATCCAATTTTGGATGTACAATTCTCATCTGCTTGCGTAGATGGCATTTTAACTTATGCTCTTACGATCATTATTCTTTACACTATCGATTACATCTTGAATGAAGATTTATTATCATTAACCATTGCAGCTTTAACCTGTATTTTATTAATTAACATTAAATATACAGGCTTAGTATTTGCCGTCTTTTTCAGCATTGGTTTTTGTCTTTATTTTTTAAAAAATAAATCTTGGAAACAATTAAAAACATATGCTTTAGTCATGGGAATATGTGGTACTTTAGGCTTTGCTATCATCGGCTATCAACCCTACATAACCAACATCACCCAACATAACTTGAACGTTTTTTACCCTACTATAGCTAAAGATAAATCTAATATTGATACACAACGAGCTATCGAAGGAACTGTTCCAGCGGATTTTTTAGCTAAAAATCGCTTCGAGAAATTCTTTCTTTCTATCTTCGCTAAAAGAATCAATGAGAACGATAATCACCCAATAATTCAATTCCCTTACACTGGCGGCTTCAATACTGCCAATGCCCGTTACGGCGGATTTGGTCCTATTTTTGGTTTGGAATTTTGCCTAGCTTTATTACTTATCTTTTTCATAAAAAACAGGACCCTACTTTACACATGTGTTCTTATGCTTATATCGGCGTTTATCATAGGGGAGGCTTGGTGGGCGCGTTATGTACCCCAAATCTGGTTGGTACCCCTTTTTATAGCAACTGATTATTTGCGCCTCAATGAAAAGCCTATCAAATCAATTATGGGCAGTATTTTATTACTTCTTGCAATAACAAATATTCTCAATATGGGTTGGGGATTTACTTATTTAACACCACCTAAATTCATCAAAAATTATTTCCAAAAAACAGTGAAAAAAGATATTGCTTACATTTTTCCCGCCACAGGCAAAGAAGGTCTTAAAAAGATGGATACGACACAACGGGAAATTATGCAAAATAACAATAATTATAATGTTTTGTTTTTGTGGGCAGAATTAGAACAATATGGCGTAAAAAATAAATTCACCCCTGTAATAAACTGTCATAACCCATTCACAGTATATGTTACTAATCCGAAAATCAGGATTTGTGTCTTACCCAAGTGATAAACTATTTTCTTTGGATTTTAAAATTTCCTGCATTTCTTTTTTCGCCTGCTCCACCACCTGTTCAAAAGGTAAGCTCGCATCAATAACCCGATAGCGACGTGGTTCATTTTCAGCCAATTGTAAATAACCATCACGAACCCGTTGAAAAAAATCGATTTTCTCCACTTCAATTCTGTCTAAAGCACGCGCTTTTTTCACTCGCTCCAAACCAATATTCACATCTAAATCCAATAACAATGTAAAATCAGGTCGCAAATCTTCCTGCACCCATTGTTCGATAATTGCGATCTTTGCTGCTGCCAAACCTCGTCCCGCCCCCTGATAGGCATAAGTTGCATCAGTAAAACGATCACATAAAACCCATTGTTTTTTTTGTAAAGCAGGAATAATAAGATGAGCCAAATGTTGAGCACGCCCGGCGAAAGCCAGCAGGACTTCCGTATCCGGACACATTTGTTCGGTATGATGATCTAATAAAACCTTGCGGATTTTTTCAGCAATTTCCGTACCGCCAAATTCACGCGTCACAACAACATCAATTTGCAAAGAACGTAAATACTGTTCAATATAGCGCAATACCGAGCTTTTGCCAGCTCCTTCAATACCCTCAAAGGTTATAAAGATACCGCGATTATTTTTAGCTTGCATATGGATTTAATTAAAAAGTTTAAATTTTTATCCCTTAGTCGAATGTGTTTTTTTTAAGTATTTCCGCACGGCTTCATTATGCTCCTTAAATGTCGCAGAAAATTTATGCGTCCCATCACCCTTAGCAACAAAATATAACAAATCACTCTCTTCGGGATGCAAAGCGGCAATGATGGAATTTTGACTTGGCATGGCAATAGGTGTTGGTGGTAATCCGCGACGCACATAAGTATTGTAAACGGTACCCTTCTTCCAGTCAGCACTGGTCATTTTACTGATTGCAGAAAAATCTTGATATAAACCATAAATAACTGTCGAATCCATTCCCAAAGTCATATTTTTTTGCAAACGCCGCATAATTACACCAGAAACTTTAAATCTTTCATTCTCCACTGCAGTTTCTTTTTCTATGATGGATGCAGCAATTAACGCTTCATATGGACACTTATAAGGAGCATTTATTGCACGTTGCTGCCATGCTTGGTCTAATCTTTTTTGCATTAAATTATAAGCAAGCTTCAATAGCCCTGTATCTTTTAATCCAACGTGAAACAAGTAGGTATCTGGAGCAAAACGCCCTTCTGGTATTTCACCTTCATGACCAATCAAGCGCATCATTTCATCGTCTTTTACGTTCTGTAATGTATGTGTAACATAAGGATTTGCTTGCAAAACAGCCATAACTTGACGTAATGTCCAACCATCAATAATGGTAAAGGTATGCATCAAAACTTCACCTCTTACCATACGTTGCAATAATTCATCTGGTTTCATCCCAGGATCAATTTGATATTGCCCCGCCTGCAATGAATAAATACGACCATCTAATTTCGCTAATATCAAAAAGAAAATTGGATTTTTCAAAGCACCCCTATGATGTAAATGATTTGCCAACCCATACACTGACGTGCCTTGGGTATAAAGAAATTCAACAGACCTACCATCTTTGGCGACAATTGGTGTATTAACAAAACTTATCCAACTTGCAACCAGCCAAAATAAACCTACAGCAATAATACCAAATACAACTAATTGAGATTTATATTTTTTTTTCATTTTGCCCATAAAAATAAATCAGAATATCGCAAAGCAATTCATCAATTTGAAATTCAGCATTTTTAAAATTCAAAATTTCTAACTCCGCGCCAACAACGCACATATTTCATCTTCCATTTGACGGTATTTATAAGCTTTCCCGATAAAGTCATTGATGATAATAGCAAAAGTTAATAATTTGCCATTAGTGGTTGTGACATAACCTGCCAAAGAACTTATACCACTCATCGTACCGGTCTTAGCATGTACCTTACCGCGTAAATCAGAAGAAGACATACGATAAGCCAAACTGCCATCAACCCCGGCATTTGGTAAAGCCGCCCAAAATGGATCACGGATCGTTGCATCTTTGTATACGTAATTAAGCAATTCAGTCATTTTGGCGGGAGTCATTAAGTTATAATGCGATAATCCCGAACCATCAACAATTCGTATATCGCTAAAATCCATCTTCCCATTTTGCCGCAAAACACTCAGCAAAGCTTGTGCACCATTTAACCAGGTTGCTGTTTTGTGAAAATAACTATTACCGAGTTTTTTAAAAAGCGCATCGGCAATTAAATTATCTGATTTTTTCAACATAATTTTAACCAATTCACTAAGCGGCGGCGAGCTATAACTAGCCAGAACAAAATAATTCCGTCCCGCAACAGCATTAGAGCCGTCTGTAATTGGTGAATGAGCAATTTTAATATTACCAGTCAATTCGATATCATGTTCACGTAAAATGTTAGTTAAAACACGTGTGGTATAAAGACGAATATTTTTAACGGCAACCATTAAAGTGATCGTCTCAGGATTAGGCCAAACGCAACCTGACAAATAATAATGATTATCATCACCAACACGCAAATCGAGTGGACAATCATCAGCAGCAATACGTTTTGTAATCAGCGAACTAGTGACTGACATAGATTCTATGCCAGAGACAGCGGAAACTTGTGCCGGTCGGTTCTCCTGTTTAGCATTTAACTTAAATGGAAAGCAATTTTTATCTAGCATAATCGCATTAGTTGGCGCCGCATAACAAAAATTCTTTTCATCCCACATCCAACCAGGACCATAACTAAGCTGATCAAAAACACTATCATCAATATAAATATTCCCCTGAATTTTACTAATACCCATTTTTTGTAAAGTGGCCATTAAATTATTCAGATGTTCGCGCCGCAAAACAGGATCGCCATCAAAATAAAAATAAACATCACTGACAAGAACACCGTTTTGTACAACGTTAGTTTTAGCAAGTATCTGGGTAGTGAAACGATAATTGGCTCCCAAATGCTTTAAAGCGGCGGCAGCTGTAAAAATTTTCAAAGAACTCGCTGGTTTAAATAAACGGTAGGCATTTTGTTGATAAATAATGCGTCCATCAGCAGGAGATTGAATCTGAATGCCAATATCAATATTAGGATCATATTTAGCAATAATGCGCGCTATTGCTGTATTTAAAGATATCGCCGCAGGATTATTAAGCGGCATGTCCATATATTTATGCCGTGGTGTTTTTGTAGCAACTGCTTGTTTATGATGATGACTCGTAGCAAAACCGATATTAGGCAATAAAAGACAAATCAATAAAACTACGCTGCTAACAAATCTCCGCCCGATGGTTTTATTAAGATATGTAAATAAAATTGCTATATTTTTCAACATGTTATTTTTAAAATTAGTAACTTCTCAAAAAACCGTGGGGAAATCACAATAATTTGCGTAGCCGCAAGCTTTAGCTTGCGTCTTCATTAGTGCGTACATATATGATTTAACTAACATTTTAGCGCAGGCTAAAGCCTGCGGCTACGGAATCACAATTATAATAGCGCAGTGATTCATTAATTCAAAATTCTTAATTTAGATTTTCCCACTTTTCAAGGATCTTTTGTCCTGATTTTATATTCAGCGGCTTACGGTAAAAATCACTAACTCCAACCTTTTGAGCTTGCTCGCCCTTTTTATTTTCGCTATGTGCGGTGACAACAATGATCGGAACAGCCTTGGGTAATTTTTGTCGTAATTCTTTAGCTAAAGATATACCATCCATATCAGGTAATCCCAAATCCATAATCACAATATCGTATTTATTTTTTGCAACTACTAGTTTTAGTGCTTCATGAGCTGAAACAGCTATATCAACAATACAACCGAAATCCTTAAATATTTTTGTTTCTACCAATTGCGCAAATTCCTCATCTTCAATTAAAAGTATTTTGCATTTTTTTCTATAGCTTTTAGCTATATTTACTTCTGCTGCATCTGGCAACTTTTCTTCATTTTGAGAAATATTTTGTTCAACATCAGCAACTGTAAATGGTAAATAACAAGTGAATGTCGTACCTTTACCAACCTTGCTTTTAACTTCAATCTTTCCTTTCATTTCTCTAACAAACTGTTTCACTATCGATAACCCAACCCCAAGCCCTTTGTATAGATTACTGTTAGCAGACGTCAAACGCGTAAAACGCTTAAAAATATCTTTATGTTTATCCTCTGGAATACCAATGCCTGTATCAGTAACACTTATCGCCAACATTACTGTCTTATCATTCAACCACTTCACTTTCTTGGCATGAATTTTAATACATCCTTCTGCGGTGAATTTAACCGCATTACTAATTAAATTTAATAAAATACGATTTAAGCGCGCTTTATCGCCCACCAACATTCCTGGAATATTTTCATCACAAACAACTAAAACTTCCAAACCTTTTTGTTTAGCAACTCCCATTATATCATTAACTTGTTGGATAACTTCGGATAAAACAAATTGTTCGCTAACTTTTGGCATATAGCCTGTTTCACTATTGACCAAAAGTAAAATTTCATCGATCAGATTTATTAACCTTTGCCCCGAGATGCGGATATGTTCAACAAGTTCTTTATCTTTACTAGCCAAACTATTGACAGAACCTAAAACATCGGCTAATCCAACAATATGCCCGAGTGGCGTGCGTAAATCATGCTCCATATTGACAATAAATTCCGTTTTGGCGCGATCGGCTTTTTCGGCTTTTTTCTTGGCTTTGCGCAGCGCTTCTTCCATTTGTTTACGCTCTGTAATGTCGAGAGAAATACCGAGCATGCCAACAATTTTATTTTCAGGATCAAGCAAAGGATGCTTCATGCTAATATAATATCTTTTTTCACCATTTAGCAAAACAAGCGCTTCTTCAAAAACTTGCGCAACTCCTGTCTCCATAACTGTTCTATGATTCTCCCACATAATTTGTGAGCTGCATGCTTCGAGAGCATGTTTACCGACAAACTCACCTTTGGAAGAATATCCTAAAATCTTAAGCTCCATGTCATTACAACCAAGCATAATACCCTTACGATCACACCAATAAAATGCCATCGGTGTATCACGCAACAAAACATCAAACATTAATTCCTTAACTTTTAAAGCAATTTCCTTATCATTGAACACATCCACCTTATCATTATGTTTTTTAGCTATGCTGCTCATAAATATGTTTATCCATTCATTTTTTTGTTAACGAGAGCAAGGTCTTTTAGTATTATCAATGCTGGCTTCTTTTTCGTTTGACATCGCAGATGAAGGATGAAGATATGCAGGTAAACTTTTGCTTCTACGCCCAAATGCACTTACTGGCTGACCAAAAAACGAGCCCCCCCCTTGAACCGCCGCTAGGAAAAAATCAGCCATTTGTCTCGCATTGCCTTGTATAGGTCCAAGACACGTCTCCAGAACAAGCTGCGACTCAAGTTTCGAACCAATGGGACTCGGTAGCGACGCTGAAGACGACAGTCTCTGCGATACAGGAGGGTCATTTCCTATCATTGGAGGTAATGAACTTGTTGTTGAACTATGTGATAACCTGTTTTGTTTTTTGGGCATTTTCTTTACCTCTTTTGGCTTTTGTATTTCCCTCCATTTAATTATATCGGAATCCGTACCTATAGCAACTGGCTTCATTTTGCTACCCATTAATTTCCAAAACATCACTTCTACTAAATTAGCGAGTCCAGGATAACTTTGATAAGTATAATCTTTTGTTACGCCTAAAACATAGAAAAGTACGCTCTCCTCAAGCAAAAAAATACGCGCTGCTGATCGCTGATCATTTTCCGATACATGTTGATGTACCTTACTACATATAATTTCATGATTCTGTATGAATACATTTACTATTTGATTGACTGTCTTGACGAATTTTTTACTAAAATCTTTGATCCCAGAAGGAACTAATTGTGACGTTGGAAAAATCGATTTAAAACGATCGAAAATATACTCTTTATGGCTTGCTTCGTCACCAGCATAACTTGCCCCACTTACGTACAAGTGTTGTATAAACCGCATCCATTCTGCGCATTTAAATTCCAAACTATTTACACATGCAAAAGAACGATGTATCTGCACTGCAATATCATTTAATATAGCATCAGATGGTAAAACTTCCGGTTTACCATCTCTAAGTAAAGAGGTCTTCAATCTAGTCTCTATTAATTTTTTTGTTAACTCGTCAATACTATCTTGATTATGAGACGCACTTGCCTCTATTTTCGCAAAATTGCCAATACCCGCTAATTTCAAATACCATTCACCATTATTTTTTTGCAAAATAATATGCTTATCAGTTACACTGGTATCTTTCTCACTATCAAACCCTCCATCAAAAATACACTGCAAACCAAATTGTGATTCACTCCAACAAAATAAATCCATTTTATCGCCAAAATGTGTTTTTAACTTTCTAAATGCCTCTATATTATCCCGCAACCATTTAAACTCCATTTCCAACCCTTTGATTTGAGCACTTTTTTCAACATCCGTTCTAGGTGAAGATGGCGATAAAAATTGTTCATTCAAATGGTAATAATGCCGATTGGCATAGGCAGTATTCATAAAACAAAATTTCTCAACGTCAAGAGCGGAAATTTCGCCTATAACTGCATCAATCTTTCGCATCAGACCATCACCACTATGTTCTATAGGATAAAAACAACCAGAATTTGTACTAGTGCTCGCTACGATAGGATCTTCTTGCCAAAGACAACTTACTGCAAAAATAATCTTGCCTAACCTAGGTTTGATTGGAAGACTCATAGATGTAACATCACAACTACTGGACGATGCTGATCTTGAAAATAAGGTATTACTACTACCTAATGAAAGTAATTGTTGGATGGGGGCAAAAGGAGCCAATGGATTAGGCGAATCGGGACAATAAAATTTCAAATTATTACTACCTAATAGAGTTAAAGATTCATCTCTCCCAGTACCATGAGATATAGCGAATTCAGATAATGGTGGTGTATTAAATGAGCAATCACTACTGCTTGAACTTAGGGTTGGACTTGAAGTTAAATTTCCTGGTGTCTCAACAATAGGGGACTCGGATGAGCGTTTGGAGATCGGTGAAATATGACTACCACTTGAATCGTGGGGTGACCTTGAAACAGCGTTAAACATATAAATACCTCTTATCCATATCAAAACAAGTTATCTTGCTTCATAACAGCTTAATTTGTATAAAGCTATGCACTTCAAATAACTAAATTCAAAACATGCAAATTAAATTTCATTTAAAATCAATACGTTAATTTAAAAACATTTTACTTTTCAAAAATCCCGAGTAAATCACTGCAATATACCGTAAGCCACGGGCTTAATAACGGCAGACCGTAGTAAACGCAGACTTTATAGTTTGTGTACAACACATACTGCCCTCACATCGGATTGACCATAGTTTTAATACACACTAAAACTTGCAGTTACTATATCTGCGATCAGAGATCTTACTTAAGATTTTATTAAATATAAATCAATGCGTAAGAATAGGGATAACCGCGTTAATTATGGCATAAATAAAGCATTAAAGCAAGATCCATGATTACATGTAGTACAGAAAAAAGAATTATAACCCTCTAAAAAAAAGATATTTTAAGCTTTTTTTTAATAGTTGTTACCTGCTAAATAATAGAGAGCGCAAAAACAAAAAAACAGATGTTACTTGGATAATAAAAGTAGCCCTTAAATAGCAAACAGCAACAACAAATCATCCAAAAATCTGCGTCCTAACGCAGTGGTTATAAAATGAGAGGAATTATATTCCAATAACTTTTTCTCTTGGGCACTTTTTAAAATTTTGTTGATTTTTGTAAGATCGAGAAAAGTTCGCTCAGTAAATAAATCTATGGGTATCGGTTCATGCAAACGCAATGCATTGAGCATAAACTCTAAAGGCAGTTCGTTTTGAGAAACAACTTGGCAGGTTGCATTCCGATTATCAGGTGAAGATATATACTCTTCGCATTTTGGTTTTCCGCGTTGTTGGCTTCCTCGCTCGTTGCCGTCTAGCGGAAAATCCAAACTGCTCGAGTCTATTTGTGCTAACCCTGGAAACCTGTTTTCGTTTAGTATATAACTTTGCGGATTGGCTAATTTACTATAACGAATAATCTCACTACTAACAGTATCTGTTATTTTGCCGTGGGCGCCAGCGCCAATGCCTAAATAATCACCAAATTGCCAATAATTATAATTATGCTGACAACGATAGTGCGATTTACTATACGCTGATATTTCATATTGCTGCATACCACTATCGGCAATAACCGCAACACCCTCCTCTTGCATCTGCCACAATAAATCCTCATTAGGCAATACTGGTTTTTGGCGTCCAAAAACCGTATTTGGTTCAATGGTTAGTTGATACCAAGAAAGATGAGTTGCTCCCAAGTTTAACGCTGTTTTTAGATCAAAAATGGCATCACTAAGGTTTTGTTGTGGCAATCCATACATAAGATCGATGTTAAAATTGAAAAAACCAGCTTTTTGCAAATAATCAACAGCCATAAGAGCTTGTGCGGCATCATGAATGCGCCCTAAAGATTGTAATTTTTGATCCTGAAAACTTTGCACGCCAAGAGAAATGCGATTAATACCTAAAGAGCGCCAGGCTACGGCTTTATTCAGATCAAAAGTAGCTGGATTTGCTTCAAGAGTAATTTCCATATCCGAAGAAAAACTTATCTTTTGCTGCAAAACTTGGAAAAAATTTTCCCAAGTTTTTGAAGAAATAAGACTCGGAGTTCCGCCGCCAATATAAATTGCACTGATTGCTCTGCCCTGCAACCACCTTACAGCATCGTTTTGTAAATCTTTTAATAAGGCATCTATATAAGCTTCTTCAGGAATGTTGCTTACTGACGATGTATAGGAATTAAAATCACAATACGGGCATTTTTTTAGACACCAGGGAATGTGAATATAGAGCGTAATGGGGATATTGTTCAAAGTTTATGCGGATATGTAAATTAAATTACGATACAAATCAATTGGTTATTTTCAAAACCTCTGATTTTTATAAGAATACAGCAAAAATACAAAAATAACGTAGCCGCAAGCCCGTAGCCGCAAGCTTTAGCTTGCGCATCAACTATTTTTTACACAAATATGATTTAACATAGATTAGATCCCAGACCAAAGTCTGCGGCTGCGATTTATCGGACAACACCACGTTTTGTATTTTGTAGCATTTCAATCATCAAACCAACCTCAGGGCAGACACTCAACATATCCGTTAAAATAGGTAATACTTGTTCGGTAGTTAAATTTTGTCTAAAAATTGCTTTATACGCGCGTTTCAAATTAATCAAAGTTTCTTCACTAAAACCATGTCTACGCAATCCAATAACATTCAACCCAAAGGTTTTAACTTGGTTATCATGGTGTCCTGCAACTAAAACATACGGCAAAACATCCTTGACAAGTCCTGTATCAGCAGAAATAAAACAATAGTCACCCAAATGACAAAATTGTAAAACTTTTGTGAAACCGCCTAAACCAACATGCCTACCAACAACAACATGCCCAGCAAGTGTGACATTATTCATACAAGTAACATCATCATCTAAAATACAATCATGGGCAACATGAACATAAGCCATTAAAAAATTACGATTACCAACTTTGGTCACCCCACCACCTTGCACCGTACCGCGATGGATTGAGCAATATTCATGAATAACATTGTCATCGCCAATTTCTAATGCTGTATCTTCGCCAGCATAATTTCTATGCTGTGGCTCACCGCCCAAAGATACAAATGGAAAGATTTTATTATTCTTGCCAATTTTTGTTCTTCCCTGGATAACAACATGTGGTCCAATCCAAGTGCCACTATCGATTTCGACATTATCGTCAATAATTGTATAGGGACCAATATGCACATCAGCAGCGATTTTCGCTTGCGAAGAAATAATTGCAGTTTTATCAATCATTATAATGCTCTTTTTACCACCATTAATTCTGCAGAACAGGCAGTTTCACCATTGACCTTCGCTTCTACGCTAAAAACCCACATACCCAAACGATTACGCACCATTGTCGATTCTAAAATCAACTGATCACCAGGTTCAACAATACGTTTAAAACGGGCCTTATCCACACCAGCAAAATAAAACCAATTATCCGCATCTGGCTTAGTGTTATTGGTTAAAAAGTATAAAACACCTGAAACTTGCGCTAAAGCTTCAATAATAAGAACTCCAGGCATAACTGGACGTTGCGGAAAATGCCCGGTAAATTGCGGTTCATTTGCGGTAACATTTTTTAAACCTTTAATAGATTTGCCTGTTTCAAACTCAAGGATTCTATCAACTAACAAAAATGGATATCTGTGTGGTAAATATTCCAATATCTCTTTAATATTAAGCTCTATCTTTGTATTTTCTGTCATTTATTGCATACCTCTTTTTCTAATTTACTTAAACGTTTAGCAAAATCATCCAATTGTAACAATCTAGCAAGAATACGCCACCAGGTTATATGCGGTTTAGCAGGTATTCCCGAAGAATAAACGCCTGGCTTGGTAATGGATTTTTCTACCCCAGACATTGCAGTAACTATCACCCCATCAGTAATTTCTATATGCCCATTAATACCAACCCCACCAGCAAGGACGCAATTTTTACCAATAACAACACTACCTGCAATTCCAGTGCAACCAGCAATTGCCGTATTTTCGCCAATACGCACATTATGACCAATTTGAATTTGATTATCTAATTTCACACCTGATGCAATTACTGTATCTTCTAATGCGCCACGATCGATAGTAGTATTTGCACCTATCTCCACATCATCGCCAACAATTACAGATCCAAGTTGATGAATCTTCACCCATTTACCGCGATCATTTGCCATACCAAAACCATCTGCACCGAGCACAGCACCACCATGAATCAAAACACGTTTACCTATTTCCACATCGTTATACAAAGTAATATTGGCGTTTAATTGTGAATTCTCCCCAATACTAACGTTAGCACCCAACACACACCCTGAACCTATGCTCACTCCAGCGGCAATTCTAACCTCATTGCCCAAAACACAGTAAGCATCAATTTTAGCTGTTGGATCAATACTGCAATTTTCCCCGCAAATAACAGTAGCATGCACACCAGTAACCAAAGAAGGTTTATGGACAAATAGAGAAGTTAGCTTGGCATAAGCTAAATATGGATCAGCAACAATTAATATGTTAGTACTTACATTTGGCGCATCACTCTTGCGCAAAATAAGCGCTGAAGCCTTTGTTGTCACAAGATATTCTTTATATTTTGGGTTTTCCAAAAAGCTAATCTGTCCAGAAACGGCTTTATCAAGCGGGGCGATACTGCTAATTAAACACTGACCATCACCGATCAAGTCAGCGTTTAAAAAAACTGCTAATTCGGATAGAATATATTGTTTTTTGTTTTGCATAATTGTGAAAATTATTTTATATAAATAACATCGCGAAGCGATTTGTCCATTTAAAACATTTAAAATCCCGCGATCATTCCTTTTTCAGGATATCAATAACTTGCGAACTCACATCAACATTCTTCCCCGGATAAATCACAACATTTTTAGCCAACACTAAAGAGAAACTTTCTTCTTTTGCCAAATCAGCTGTCACATCTTGAATCTGTTTAACAACCGTCTCAATAGACGTCTTTTCCATAGCCGCTAAATCTTCATGTAAATCCATTTGCATTTTGCTGAGAGCATGTTCTTTTTTGTCGATATCCAGTAATATTTTTCTACGTTCTTTGAACTTCAAAGACGTATTCGTTTTATTTAAATCGGCTATTTCTGCGTCTATATTTTTTTGTAAAGAATCAATATGATCCTTACGTGGACTAAATTGATCATTGATTTTATCTCGCATCAAAGCAGATTGAGGCGCTTCCTGAAATATTTTTTCCAGATCTAACACTGCAATTTTAAAATCATGAACAAACAAAACTCCCCGCCAATTTTGCCAATATTTACCTCCTAATACAGCTGCGACTCCCAAAACCAAAATAATGATTAAAATTAATGCTGAATTTTTCTTATGATTATGTTTTTTCTTACGCATGTTTTTTTGTAAAAATTAAAGTTCCCTTTTAAACTAATTGATTTGTATAGCAATATTACTTACATATTTTTTAAAAATTATCATGAAGTGCCCTATATATATTCTTTAATTCCTTCACTCCTTCGCATTCTCCCTTAGATACTTGCTCCCAAATTAAACTGGAAAAAGTCAGTACGATCATCTGTATGTTTAGCAATTGGTTTAGCTAAACTGGCTGTTATGACCATACCCATTGGAGAACGCCACTCGACCTGCAGACCGGCAGAAGTACGAAAATCTCTTGTATTAAATCTTCGATAGAAAACGTTACCCGTATCAACAAAAATCGTACTACGCACTGTTTCACCAAATGGATTGGGAAATATCAATCCCAAACTTGCGTCTGTTAAAACATTACCACCAACTGGATTATTATTGTTGTCACGTGGTCCTATGCTGCTACCTTCAAAACCACGCACCGAGCCAATACCACCACAATAATAGTTCTTAAAGAATGGCAAATCTTTCATACCGCCATAACCATTACCGTAACCAATATCTCCGCCTAATCTTACGATAAAGTTTCTTGTTAATGGCTGATAAAAAGCAATAGTGTCAGATGCTTTATAATATTGCAGCTTATTCTTAGTGCTAACTGGGACATATAATTCTAAATTTAGATTGTTGACTAACCCTTCAGTTGGAAAAATAGAACGATCTAAATTATTATATGTCCACCCTGCCACTAATTTAGCCGTATTGAACACATCCCCATAATCTGCTACAAACTTCTTCGCCTGATCAGAACTATTTGCTTCAACACCAACAGAAATGTGTTCAAAACCATAGCCTAAATTAATACGACTATATTCTGATAAAGGTATACCGAAAATTGCAGTACCACCATAAGTATTGGTGCTATAAGCACTCAATTTGATAGAATCTGGTGTGGTGCGCTGATTATAAAGATCTACACTCAAACTCACATTACTTTGAGTAAAGTACGGATCAAAATAATTAAAACCATAACCATAAGAATATTTGCTATGACTAAACTGAATCCCCACACCTTTTCCAGTACCTAAAAAGTTTTGGTCATTCAGATTCACACCATAAATAATTCCATCAGTATCGGAATAACCCAAATTCGCTGAAGCCACAACTGATGAAGCTTCTTTAACGTTATACAATAAATCTACCTGATCAGGTGACTCAGGCACTGGCTCAAGTTTGGCATCTATATTTTGCACATACCCTAAATTATTTAAACGTCGCTTCGACTCCTCAATTTGAGCCAAAGAATAAAGCGACCCTTCTTGCTGGCGCATTTCCCGTCGTAAAACCGATTCATGTGTTTTAGTATTGCCGGAAAAATTAATACGTCGAACATAAATACGTTTACCAGGATCTACTTGGAACTTGACGAAGATTTTTTTATTTACTTCATCGACGCTTGGATCACCGTGAATACTTGGCGAAGCATAGCCATAATTGCCTAAATAATTGCCGATCGCAGTGGTTGAATCAATAATCTGTTTACGCGAAAAAATCTCCCCATTTTTAATTGTAATTAACTTGCGAATTTCGTCTCCTTTACCCAGTAAATTTCCCTGAATATCCCAGCCGGAAATTTTATAAAGCGGTCCTTCGGTTATATAAATATGAATATAAACACTTTTCTTATCTTTGGTCATCGTTGCCTTGGCATCCTCAACCTTGAACTGCAAATATCCATTATCTAAATAAAAAGAACGTAATGCCTCTAAATCTGCATCTAATTTCTCCCGTGAATATTTATCCGAATCGGTTATGAAAGATAATAAAGAACCAGTAGATAAGGACATTTTTCTTATTAACTGCCTCGATGAAAAAACATTATTACCAAAAATTTTAATTTCTTTTACTTTCGCAACTCCACCTTCATCAATTTTTATATCAACACCAACACGATTGCGCTCAAGTTGCGTAACACGAGCATCAACACTGGCATTATGATACCCAAGACTATAATATTGTTGCATCAAGGCTTCTTTCAAACCGTGTACTACAGCGTCATCATACGGTTGTCCCTCATTAAAACCTGCTGTTTTCAAGGCATCAAGCAGTTGTTTTTTAGTAATTTGCTTATTACCTGAAATGTTGATACTACCAATCGTTGCTCGTTCAGTAACTTTGATGATCAAAGTATCACCTTGCTCTGCAAGGTCAACATTACTAAAAAAACCCGTTTTATAAAGAGTGCGAATAATATCGGCAGTTTTTGCTGCATCAACTGTTTCACCTACCCGAACAGGTAGGTAACTTTTTACCGTATCTAGCGTAATACGATTTAATCCCACAACACTGATTTTTTTAACGACAAAAGGAGCATCCGCATAAGCTGCAGCAACAACTCCAAATGAAATAGCTGAACTGATGACAGCCGCCAATAAATTACGCTTTACAAATGGTTTCATATCAAATCTCTTTTTTTTAAAATTTAAAATTCAAAACTTTCCCAGTACTAACAACCCTAAACTAAAAAGCGGTATCGCTGCAGTTAAACTATCAATACGATCATAAATACCGCCATGTCCAGGTAGTAAATGACTGCTATCTTTTACTCCAGCAACTCTTTTTAACATACTTTCAAACAAATCCCCAACTATCGACCACAAAACCACAACAATCGTTAACAACAACCATATCGCAAAAGAAGGCTCGTTTAAATGCAAAACAAAACCAGCTATACTTGCTACTATCAAGGCCGTTATCATACCACCCATTACTCCCTCTATGGTTTTTTTGGGACTAATCTTTTCTGCGAGCAAATGTTTACCCCAAAATCTACCGCTAAAATAAGCCCCAATATCCGCCGCCCAAATAATTGTTAAAACAAACAAAAGATACAGCGGACCAAAAAGAAAACGTAAAACCAATACCCCTACTAAAAATGGAATAAAAGTTAAAACTCCAACAGAAAATTGTATTGGGTAATTAGAAAAATAATACTTACCCTGTTTATAGCAGCTAAGAAAATATAACACGCTCAACCACCACAAACCCGCCAGTATCAAAACTGGTAGCGGTGGTAATATTTCCACTCCATAAGATAATACTGCAATACTACAAAGAAAAAAAATTCGCAACCACAGCCGCTTTTGCCAAAATAAATTTGCCATTTCCCAAGCTGCCATCAGGGTAATCACAGTAATAATGGCGGCAAAAAACGGCAAAGGCAGGTAAAAAATAGCGAGTACCACAAGAGGAATTAATAAAGCGGCAGTGATAATTCTTTTGGTTAGTGGGGACATATAGGGAATTTTAAATTATAAATTTTAAATTAACGAATCGCTACGCGATATTCTTATGTAAATTTAATTACTATATTTATCAATAACTTATTTTGAAAAATAATTTTTTTGCAATATTTCAACTGCCACAAAATGACACGTTAATTAAATTTCAAAATTTAAGATTTTTCCAGTTGTTCACTTGTCAAACCAAAACGGCGCTCACGTGTCGCATAAAATTGCAAAGCTTTTTCTAATTCAATGGCGTTGAAATCCGGCCAAAAAACTTCTGTAAAATAAAGCTCTGTATATGCCAATTGCCAAAGCAAATAATTACTGATTCTCTGTTCACCACCAGGTCGAATAAACAGATCTGGCTCCGACAAATCAGCCAAACACAACACTGCCTGAATTGTTTCGGTAGTTATATCTTCAGGTTTCAACTGCTTGGCAAGTACTTGTTTTGCCAATTTTTGCATTGCCTGCGTAATATCCCAACGCCCGCTATAGTTAAGAGCAATAACTAATTTCAAACCTGCATTATTCAATGTTTTTTGTTCAGTTTGCTCTATAAGTCTTTGTAATTTTGGATTCAATTTTTCTCTGTCACCAATAACACGAAACTGAACATTATGCTCCATCAATTCTTTTTGCGCTCTTTTGATATAAACGCTAAATAATTTCATTAAATAGGCAACTTCCTCAGCCGGTCTACCCCAGTTTTCCGTACTAAAAGCCCATAAAGTTAAAATTTCTACATTTTTACCAATACAAGCATCGGCAATTTCCCTAATTTTTCCCGCACCAGCTCTATGCCCCATAAAACGCGGTAAATTACGTTTTTTAGCCCAACGACCATTACCGTCCATGATAATTGCTACATGTTTAGGAATAGTTACTCCCATTTTCATATCAATTTAAAATTTTCTTAGTTATCGCGCAACGATTCATTAATTTATTAATTATTAATTTGCAGAACAGCAAAATTAAAACAGCGAAACTGCCCCGAAAGATAAAAAAATATGAATATTTTTTATACCGCCATCAATTCAGCTTCCTTCCCTACTAAAATCTTATCGGCTTCAGCAATAAATTTATCGGTAATTTTTTGTACCTGCTCTTCAGCACGACGATCATCATCTTCACTAATTTCTTTCTTTTTTAACATATCCTTCAAGGTATTATTAGCATCTCTTCGCAAATTTCTTAAACTTACACGTCCCTGCTCACCTTCACTTTTTACAATTTTAACTAAATCGCGACGACGTTCCTCATTCAAAAGCGGCATTGGAATCCGTATAACATTCCCATCATTCATCGGATTTAAACCAAGCCCAGCGTTCATGATCGCTTTCTCTATCACCTTAAGCAATGGTTTTTCCCATGGCGTTATGGTTAAAGTACGTGGATCGCTTACAGTAACACCTGCAACTTGGTTAAGAGGCATTTCACTACCATAATAATCAACTTTAACGTGCTCAATTAAACCAGGATGTGCACGACCTGTGCGTAATTTTGACAGTTCAACTTTCAAAGCTTCAATGCGCTTTTGCATATCAATTTCGAGTTGATTTATAATTGTTATTGTTGTCATGTTTATTTCCTCAATAAAGTGTCCTAAATATTTACTATTGAACAAATGTTATTTTTTGGTAACTGAGCAAAAACTACGGGTAAATTACAAAAATATTGTAATCGCAGGCTTTAGCAGATTACATCGCAGGCTAAAGCCTGCAACTACGGAACCACAATATAAATACCCCTATTCAATACGATTCATTAATTTGAAATTCAAAATTTCCCATTTTCAACCAAAGTTCCTTCATCCTCACCCAAAACAATACGCAATAAAGCACCTGCTTTTTGCATATTATAAACACGTAAAAACATATCATGATCACGACATAAAGAAAAAGCGCCCATATCCATCACTTTTAATTGTTTTTCTAAGGCTTCAGTGTAAGTTAAATGAGTGTAAAGTTTTGCATTGGTATTTTGATTTGGATTAGCTGAATAAACACCATCAACATTAGTCGCTTTCAACAAAAGATCAGCGTTTAATTCAATACCACGCAAACTCAATGCGGTATCGGTGGTAACAAGCGGATTACCTGTTCCCCCCCCAAAAATCAACACCTCCCCCTTTTCCAGATATTTCAACGCCAAATTATGATCATAAGTCTCTACGACACCATGGACAGTTAAAGCCGACAAAACTCTGACCGTAATATTTTCTTGTTCAAAAACATCACGTAAAGCTAAAGCATTGATTAACGTGGCAAACATGCCCATTTGATCACCAACGATACGATTAACATCAGCCAAAGCAGCACCACGAAAAAAATTGCCTCCACCAATCACAATACCAACTTGAACGCCGTGATTTAAAACTGTTTTAACTTCATTTGCAATGTAATGCAACACAGCAAAATCAATATCGGAATCACCTGCTCCAATCAAAGCCTCGCCGCTAAATTTAAGAATAATACGTTGATATTTTGGTTGTTTATTCATCGTGTTTTTTTACAAATCATATCATAATATAAATACCAAAATTTTTTAAGATATCACAAATTTTAAAAATAACATATTGATTTATATAATAATTCAATTTGCATATCATTATAAAAACATCGCGAAACGATACGTTATTTAAAAACTTAATATTTAAAATTTTCCAACTATTTTCTCACCTGCGCTGCAACTTCCGCTGCAAAATCGGTGGTTTCTTTTTCAATTCCTTCGCCCACAGCAAAACGAACAAAGGATTTCACTTCCGCTTTTTGATTTTTTAATAAAGTCTCTACAGTAATATCAGGATTTTTTACAAAAGGCTGTCCCAACAAGGTAATTTCCCCTAAGAATTTTTGTAAACGCCCAGTAACCATTTTTTCTGCAATCGCTTGCGGCTTACCGCTTTCAATAGCTTGAGCCAAATAAATTGCTTTCTCACGTTCAATTACCGCTGCTGCAACGTCTTTGTCTGAGACAAATTGTGGGGAACTAGCGACGATGTGCATGGCAATATCTTTACCTAATTCATCGTTATCAACCGATAAATTAACAAGAACACCAATACGCGCACCATGTAAATAATGTGCAATATGATTTTCTGATTGCATTAAAACCACACGCCGCACTTGAATATTTTCGCCGATTTTTACGACCAATTCCTCCCGAGCCTCCGCAACGGTTTTTCCTGTATCAGTACGCAGTGCCAAAAGCTTTTCAACATTGTCCACACCTGCCTTTAAACCACATTTAACAAGCATATCGGCAAATTTTTTAAAACTTTCATCACGAGCAACAAAATCTGTTTCGCAATTAACCTCAGCCATAAATGCGGCTTTCCTATCTTCTGAAACACAAATAACAATGACGCCTTCCGCAGCAATCCGACCGCTTTTTTTCGCGGCTTTTGCTTGCCCTGATGTACGCATCGCATCGATTGCAGCTTCAATATCACCACCAGATGCATCCAAAGCCTTTTTACACTCTAACATCCCACCACTAGTTCTTTCACGCAACTCTTTAACTAGGGCTGCCGTAACTACTTGACTCATAATACATAAACCTCAATATATTAATAATAATTATAACTATTAACCTTTATTTACCACATCTAAAAAGCACCCAGTAGATAATAGTAAATTGGGCGACCAACACTTATGGACGCCCATATAATTTGCGGCTATACGCTAGTCGATTCTACTTTTTTAGCGCGGCTAGGAGCTGTTTTTTTCCCCTTGGAATCACTTTTAGTTTCTGCCACTACTACAGTTTTTTCTTCAACTACCTCGACTTTTGGCAGAGCAGCAACAGGTGCTTCTTCCTTTTCATCATGTCTTTTTGCTACCACACGTCCTTTTGGTTTATTACCCATAGGTTTTTTACCAGCTCTTCTAACTTCTTTTTCAGCTATAATCGCTTCCATAGGTAAAGAACTACGAGCATCAATGATCGCATCGGCAATATGTTGTGCATAAAAACGAATCGCAGAAGATGAATCATCGTTTGCCGGAACAAGATAATCTATTCCTCTTGGATTTCTGTTAGTATCAACTATGCCAACTACTGGAATTTTCAATTTATTAGCTTCAGTAACAGCGTTTCTCTCAAGACCAACATCAACGACAAAAATCGCATCTGGCAAACCCGCCATATCTTTAATGCCTTCCAAACTGAGTTTTAATTTATCTAATTCTCTCGTTAAAACCAAAGCTTCCTTTTTGGTCATTTTATTGAAATCTTCACTGTCACGAATATTTTCCAATTCTTTCATGTGCTTGATAGATTGACGTACAGTTTTGTAGTTCGTCAACAATCCACCCAACCAACGGTGGCAAATATACGGCATACCACAACGCATAGCTTCTTCGCGTAAGATTTTTTGTGCAGCGGGTTTAGTACCAACAAAAAGAATTTTACCTCTTTTAGCTGCAACACTGCTTAAAAAGTTAAGTGCATCCATGTAAAGAGGCAATGTTTTTTCAAGATTGATGATGTGGATTTTGTGTTTAATGCCAAAAATGTACTGATTCATTTTTGGATGCCAATAACGGGTTTGGTGACCGAAATGAACGCCAGCGGCAATCATATCGCGCATAGTGATATTAGTAGTCATATTTTTCTCCGGGTTAAACCTCCACGTAAGCCGATGACTTCAATCATATCCTGTAAAAAAACACAAAATACAACACCCAAAGTCACGTTTTGCTACGTGTGTGGAATTTAATAAAAAAATTAATACATTTACGTATATATTTTAAACATTTATACACTTTCCCAAAATTTCAAGAAAATCTATAATGCGCGTTTATACCATGTTTTGTGCAAAACAACAATAAAAACACAATCAAAATCTTTGAAAATCCAGCACTGTAAGTTAAAAACTGACTAGCTTTATTTGACATTATCTCCGCAGAGCCCGTTCATAACCTCTAAAAATACACCATTAGTCAAAAAACCCTAATTCATATGGTCGCAAATTCTGTAGCCGCAAACTCGTAGCTGCAGGCTTTAGCCTGCGGCTACGAGTCTGATGTTGTCGATTTTATCATTCTTTCTTTCCTTAATTTCCCCTAAAAATAGGTATTGCGAAAATCAAATTTTACTTCTAGAATAAATTCAGAAGGGGCAAAGATTCCGTTCGCGGATTGAATAACACATGTTTCCCGTTTTTTTCATTTAACTTAAAAATATAGGCTTACAGCAAAGCACATGACTATTGAAATCAAATCCAAAGCCGAAATCGAAAAAATGCGCATCGCCGGTCGTTTAGCCGCTGAAGTACTAGAAATAATTACTCCCCACGTACAAATAGGCATTACCACACAAGAACTAGACCGCATTTGTCATGAATACATTGTCAATATACAACATGCCATCCCTGCCCCACTTAACTATAAGGGCTTTCCCAATTCCATTTGCACCTCGATTAATCATGTTGTTTGTCATGGAATTCCCTGTGAACGCACATTAAAATACGGTGATATTCTCAATGTTGATGTCACCATAATTAAGGATGGCTATCATAGTGATACCAGCATGATGTTTATTTTAGGTAATACCTCAGTTCTTGCCAAACGCCTAGTCAGGGTAGCGCTGGAATGTCTTTATCGGGGTATTGCCGTTGTTAGACCCGGTGCACATTTTGGTGATATTGGCGCGGTAATTCAAAAACACGCCGAACAAAATCATTTTTCCGTAGTGCGCGATTATTGCGGACACGGTGTTGGTAAAAAATTCCATGAAGATCCACAAGTATTGCATTTAGGCAAGGCTGGTACTGGGGCAATTATGAAACCAGGTATGACTTTTACGATTGAACCAATGATCAATGCCGGTAAATCTCCAACCAAAGTTCTTGCCGAC
>Ga0209319_1000648_pt1 | contig 40694 bp, 31 predicted proteins | sample RifGroE2_FD_184000 | JGI IMG/M metagenome (GOLD analysis project Ga0209319, IMG submission 184000) | Groundwater microbial communities from Rifle, Colorado - Groundwater E2 (SPAdes) (version 2) | ecosystem: Environmental > Aquatic > Deep subsurface > Groundwater | place: Rifle, Colorado, United...
ATCGGTTATTTCAGAAAAAATAAATTCAAGCTTTGCTTCTACCATGGCTTCTCCTTAAAAATAAGAAGTAGCATGTCTAAGAAAAGATCGTTAGTCTACATTTTTATATGCGTAAGCCCTGAAAACAGCACTCGCTTTTAGACGTTTTTTTACAAATGTGATATATTTATGAAAGATAATTAAAAACGGTAAACAAGGTCTGTCTCATGAAAAGATATGTATACGCTCTCATTCTGTGCATAAGCTCATGGTGCATTCGGGCAATGGAGCAAGAACAGCCCGTACCTCTGCCCCAAGCTGCTGTACAAAACAACGCTGTTGAACCCATTGTTCATGAATGCGGTCCATTTTTTAATCGACTGCCGCGAGAAATTCGTTCCAAAATACTCGCCACAGCTCTTGCTGAGCCGTCTCTTATTCTCAATCCATATATTCGCGAAGCCTGTGATAACAAACATATTCCAATTGTCAGGCCATCCGAACAGCAAATTGAACAACAAAAACAAGCTGAAAAGCTTAAACTTGTATGTCGCGAGTTTAGAGAAAGAATACATAACCCACAAACCCCTGCCATCGAATATCCTTCGGAAGTAGTGTTAAACATGGAGACAGAAAAAACTCTTTGGCAAAGACTCTCTGCAAACACACCAGATGCACAAAAACAGAGAGAAGCTATTACCGGAATTCGCGATCTAACTGGTAATATTGACAAAATAGATGAAAAAATTTACTCAAAATCTTTTTTGGGAGAAATTATTCGATTATGCCCCAAGGTACGAGAGCTTGCACTTTTATCTACAGAAAGCTTTTTCACTGCCGAGTTAGCAGAAATACTTCAGCTGCCTAACAGAAAACCTCTTGATACGCTCATTATTGGAGGTCTTCACAGAGTCACCCATTTAGGAACCCGGTATTATAATCTGAACCATGTCACCGATAGATTAGAAGACATTCTTGCTGTATGCCAACCAAACTTACATGTGCTCAAACTATCAAATGTTCGTGTTTTAGATGATGACGGCCTTGATATGTATTTTGATGCACACAGTGATATGCCACGCCTCAAAACGCTCGATTTAAAGGCAGTACACCACCTACGTAGCAGCACATTGGTTAAGCTTTTTGCCAACCAAGCATTGGAAGAGGTTTCTGTGCGCGGCTGTCGAACCGAGTGGAAACATCAGCGGTTTAACCCGCGAACACTCGCGCAGAGCATTCCTGCATTGGGAGCACATGTTAAACAGCTTGTGCTTGAAAGTTTTGATACTGATTTTTCAACAACAAATCCCGTAATAGAAATGACCGATGAAGACCTCAATGCAATTATCGCTGCGTGCCCGAACTTAGAAGTTCTTGAGCTCTATTGTTACAATCATCTCACTGCACACAGTCTTAACAATATCGCGCAACTCAGACATCTAAAAAAATTCGTATATGTAGGGCAGTCAATAAATGATGGCTATTGGGGAGCTCCTATTGATAGTCATGTGTTAAGCCACATCGCGACACATTGCCTAGAACTGGAAGAGATACAGGTATCTGGTTGCAAAAAATCTTTTGATCATCGAAACTTTGCTTCAACAAGCCTCAGGCGTTTGGACCTTGGATTCACGTTCCTTACCGAAACCGATCTTATAGCTATTCTTACTCATTGCCCAAACCTTGGGTTCATAAAAAATCCTGCGGGCAGAGATTATGTCGCAACAAACACCCTTGTTCCATCACGATCGATTTACGCATTACAAGCAATTTTTCAACACAAAACTCTTTCAGGTTTTCAGCTCGGTGGAGAGAGAGTTGTCACGCGCCCGGCAATACAACACTTTTGTGCAGAAAAAGCTGCCGAGCTTGTACAAAAATATAAAAAGCTTCTTTTTGCACAAAAAGTGTGCTTAGGAGTCATTGCCTTAAGCTTGACAGCACTGGTAGCCAAAAGACTTGGTTTACACAAAAAAATAATGTGCGCGTGCATAAAGGTTGGTAAAAAATTTTGTATACCTGGCCACAGACGGTATACTCTGTTGCATATTGCGAAACCATCTACAGCAAGATTCATTTAAATATCCACATCAACAGTGAGATTTCGACATATAATAAATAAACGAATTAGTGTAAGTCAAAATGGCGAATGCCATAAACTACGCATTATTATCCCTTAGGACTGTGTGTATATGAATAATCAAGAAAATTTCGAAGGTAAACGTATTGTTGCCGGTTTGCTCTTAATTCTTGTGTGCACGATCTCTACGCACGAGCGCACAAAAACATACTGCCAACATTTTTATCAAGTATGCACCATTCCTGTGTCCTTTTTTGAGGACACCTGCGTGCACCCACTCCAAACAAGGCTTGCATCGCTCCTCACCTGGCGGGAAGCTCAGGGCATATTAGACCAACACAAAGATGCGTATCATGACTTGCTCGAGCGATATGTTGATCAACAAAAAACCATCGCTGAGCTCAAAAGCCAGATCACTGACAAAGACTTTATTAGCACGTATCCCGCACAAAAGCTCATACACACGCATATCATAAAAAAAAACATATCAACTAAAGAGCATACCCTGGTACTTGATGCGGGAAGCGAAGACGCGGTCACCGAGACCATGTGCGCTGTGTACAAAAACTGCATCATCGGACGCATTATTTCGCTCGAACCACACACGAGCACTATCCTGCTCACGACCGACCCACGCTCAAAAATTGCAGCTTACACGGCAAAGACCAATGCCCAGGGAATCTATCAGGGCAGCGGCCTGCTCGACAGCGCTCGGCTTATGTTTGTTAGCCATTTAGTGCCAATCGAATCAGACGATCTTGTGCTCTCGCGTGGTGACGGATACATTTTCCCGCCCGGTTTTTGCTTGGGTATGATTACGCGTCTTGAGAACAAAGATAATCTGTACCATCGCATTATCGTTAAGCCGACCATCGATGTGTCACACATTAGCGATTGTTACCTCATCCAAAAAAGCGCCGAACACATCACGATCTCCGATCGACCTATCACCGATAGACCGAACATTGATAGACCTATCACAGAAAAACCTGGTGCAGATAAAAATGACATCGCTGTCGCGAATAAACCTACTGCTATCGATCGAATAGTTGCTGATAAAACAACCAACAAAACAACATCGGTCGATACCGCAAGTATCAAAAAGCAACCACCAGCTCAATCAGGCGAGACAAAAATTAGTGATCAAAAAGTAAAAAACGAAACGATCGCCAATCAAAAACCAGCGGATATAGCCTCAGAAAAAAGTAAGCCTGTCGATGATCGAAACATTATCAACAGGCTGTTTTCGAGGTCTACAAAAGCTACGCCTGCAGAGAAAGCGACTGACGCATTAACTGCTCATAATCCTGAACAAACATCCATGCCAACCACTTGAATCCACAAGTTTTTATTTGTGGCACGCAATTGCAAATAAATTTAAAAAATTTTACAGTTGTGATATATTTATAAAATAATTCAGTAAAATGAAAAGGATACTATCACATGAAAAAATTTGTCTGCACATTATTCTTCAGCCTCATGGCTCTTCCTATCATTGCCATGCAACAAATTCCGGCACAGGGCCCCTCAAAACCAACAACTCAGGTAAACGCACAAGCACCAGCGGACCTGCAGGCTGAACAAGCAGAACAGGCCGAACCTGTCCAACACATTCTTTTGAGTCAGCAGGAAAGAGAAAATCTTGGACCATACTTTGGACATCTCTCAGAAGACCTTTTGATTAAAATTCTTCTCTTAAACGACACTACAATTCACTCAATAAGAGCTCCTCTTACTGAAGCAGATAAAACTGCAACAGAACGTAACATTGCTCATCAAAACAGGCCAACAAATAATCGAACATTAGTAGCTCTTAGAGCCGTTAAATTTTCGTGTCACGGCCTTCACCGTATATGCGAACATATCTATAATAACTATCCACCTACAGAACACATATTTAATGCAGGAAATGCACAGCAGTTGGGCGGACTACTTGATGGTATGGTTCAATTTACTGGTTTGAATGTGAATACGTACCCAGCTACCGCTGTAGTAACACGTGTCAAATTTATGGAAGAGACACCATATTTTTATGTCGTCTGGAATCTGTATCCTCATTTACAAGAACTTATTGTACCGTTTATACCGCTCAAACCTTCGAAAGACCTTTGTTATCTGCGCATTCTCACCATCAAGGGTGGCGATTCATCAGAAAAATTTTATGGCCATACCAGAAAAGCATCTCTTGACTCATTCATTCAGAAAGTTCCCAATCTTGAAAAAGCTGAACTTGAAACAGAAGTGTGCAGTGATAGTCCCATTTTTTCACTCATCCACTTAACCGATCTTGCATGTCATAGACTTGTGTTGATTAATAATAATCCCGTTGTCGTTACAGCTTCTTTAAAAACGACAAACATCCAACAGATCGACCGTGACATTTTTAATCTGCGCGGTGGTCCATTCTTTTTTGATCTACAATCCCCAACACTCGAAAATCTTATCCTAAGCTGCGAAACAAATGACATCGAGCTCCTCAATATTCTTGAGCATTGCCCTCAATTAAAAGTATTGTCGTGCGAAAGCATATACACACCGATTCCAGCCGCTCAGCTCACACGCATTGCGAATGCAGTTGAACAACATAATAACCTTGTAACATTGAATATCGGAACGATGAGAATTGATGGAAGACCTGCTATCAAAGCATTTTTTGAAAATCAGCGCATAGCGCCACCTGCCGCCATACCACATAGGGCGCGACATCACTATAAAAAGTTCTTCAAAAATTATAAAAAAACTCTTTTGCTCACCGCAACCGAAGCGGCTAGCCTATACCTTTTGTATAAATCTGGTCTATTAAAAAAATTGTGGAAGTATGCAACTGTCAAAACAAAAAAACCGTTAGTTAACGTTTTGGCTTTTGGCCTCTTAGAAGGCATGTTTATCGCAGCAACGGTCCCTTTACTAATGGTTCATGTAAAAGAAGGTGTGAAAGCAGATTATTCCCACCTCGACGAATTGATGGGCTTCGCCGAATAAACAGGTCCATTGATGTCAAACAAACACCAACGGACCTGTTAAATTTTTACTGCATGGCCAAGACGCCATTAGCAAGCAAAATATAAAGCTCTAAGCCTGCAGAGAAAGCGACTGACGCATTAACTGCTCATAACCCTGAGCAAACACCTGCTCCAACTGTTTGATACTGCCTACATGGCTCATGAGGTCATCATCGCTTGAACCGAATAACTCGGTAATAAGCGTGTGTTTTGGACCATGAACCCAATCAATTTCGTTATCAAAATGTGTTTTGTCCTTAAGTTCTTTAACTAAAGCACTTTGTGATCCGAGCACATCAACCAGGCCAAGCTCTTTAGCCTGTTTTGCAGTAAAGACTTTACCATCAGCCCAATCAGCCGATTTTGCTATCGCAAGTTTTGGGCGCATTGCCGATACATCAGCCACAAATTGTGCGTACGTATCATCAGTCATGCTTTGTAACAATGCTGTTTTTTCAGGCGTTGGCTCAACGAATGGGTTACCGGTCGTTTTGTATTTACCGGTTTTGACAAAATTAAGCTGCAATTTGTAATGCTCAATAAACGCTTTGAAATATGGCTGTGCGATGTACACACCAATACTACCAACTACTGCAGATGGTACTGAAACGATCGAGTCAGCAGCAGCAGCAACATGATATGCACCCGAAGCACACATATTTTCGACATATGCCACAACCGGCTTTGGATAATCTTTTTTAAGCTGTTGAAGCTCAAGAGCGAGAGCCTGTGATGATCCTGAACAACCACCGGGACAATCAAATTGCAAAACGATCGCTTTAATAGAATTGTCCTTGAAAAATTCTTTAAGCGTATGAATATATGGGTTTGCATCGGTAATGATGTGTTTGATACTTACCACACCCACCTTCGTTTTGGTATGCGCGAAATGTTCGTAGGTATGTTTTACCCCTGACATCATATCTGGAAGAAATTTTATAAATAATAAAAGCACTGCAAGATTAATAAGAAACCGTGTAAACCAAGGCATAATAAAACCCCTTTTGAAAAAAAATTGTTAAAAATAAACTCAACCTGTGAATATGCACAAAATGCTTTATATGAGATCATGACACATAATAAACATAACCCACAGCCATTTTTGTAACTTTGCCATAAAACACCGGTCAATATGGTTTATAGTATAGAACGTCATTATTTTTTTTGACATTTTATATCGCATACATTACGATAAAAACCATCGAAGTTGACATATCTCGGGCGATTAGCTCAGCTGGCAGAGCATCAGTCTTACAAACTGAGGGTCGTAGGTTCGAATCCTGCATCGCCCACCATAAAATGAACACCTTGAAAGTTATACGATTTGATTCCTCGGTAGCTCAGTTGGTAGAGCACACGACTGTTAATCGTAAGGTCGCTGGTTCGAGTCCAGCCCGAGGAGCCAAAAAAAATTCTGGGGCCATAGCTCAGTTGGTTAGAGCGTCCGCCTGTCACGCGGAAGGTCGCGAGTTCGAGTCTCGTTGGCCCCGCCAGAAAATCTGGAATAAAAAAATCCCGCATGAAAAGTGCGGGTTTTTTTATGCGTAAAAACATCACTACGCAGTCAATGCAAAAAACACCGTGCACAGACTGTAAAGAAAGTGTTTATGGCAAAAAAAATTAAAAAAATCCGTAAAGCTCGCAAAGTTCGAAAAGCTCGATTTGACACAATGAGCATAAAAACTAAAGGGTTCAAATTTAACAGAGATGAAGCGAATGAACGGTAAAAAACTGCATAAAAAGTGCTTCTCTTCAAATTTTTACAAGGACGTCAATGATTTCGTACAAAGATATTATTCAATCTTATTGCAGGGCATTACTAATAAATGACTACCAAACAATGATCAGCTTATTTTCAGAAGATGCCAAAGTATTTTCATTTTTGGTTGGTGAAAAATCGGCACCAAAATTTTACCAAAATTTATTTAAGACAAGCCGACGAACTCAGGTTGAACTAAAAAATATGTTTATCGGAGAGAATAAAATAACAGCTGCTGCATATCTTGATATTGTAGCCGTACGAGATGAAAAATTTACAGTTCAATTTGAAGCCGTCGATATGTTTGAGTTTAATGCTGAAAATAAAATTACAACGCTCAGAATTATTATGGATACATATCCACTAAGAAAACTGCAAAATGATTGCGATACCGCGAAGGTATAGTGGCCTACTTTTTGGAAAAAGAAAAAGTATCTACATCGCCATTTCCAATCTCTTGCTGCGCAACGAGCAACTGCTTAATAAACTTATGGGTCAAATCAGGGTTTTCTCGAGCTATTTTCTCAATCTTTTCTTGAGAAATTTTTACTACACAAGCCACTGCAAACCTTTTCACTTTTACAGAGTCATTCTTTCATAAAAACCACGCTCTCCCTGATCAAAAAGCATGTATACACCATCATTTTTGTATACCGTATAAAAAGTAAACCCCGTATTTGCCGCAAGCATAATAGCTTTGAGTCGATTGCGTACCGATACATCAACACCATTGTATATGACCAGCGTCACCTCCATACCGCTTTCGCGAATCAGAGGCATAACACGTTCAATAGAGTCAACGATCCAATCGATCCTATTATTAAAAACACCCCCACCGACCAGCGTGAGATATAATTTTGAACAGCCTGAAACATAGGCTGCGCGTACGGTGCCTTCATATGCTGCATGCAAAAGCATGCGTGCCATATCGTCCCAACAGGTGCCTGTGCCTAATTGCGCCAAATTTTGAGCAGCAGTAAAAATTTGGGTTACGCGTTGCTCTGGATCATCAACAATAACATTTTCCCCTTTGAGAGATTTTTCCATCAAAGATTTGGCGTCCCAAGTTTTTGCGGAGTATCCGTTCGGCGGAAGCATCGCTAAACCACTGGTAACCTGTACCTGTGAGTGAACCCCAACTTTTACCAGGGGAATCAAACGTTCCATTTCAGCAAAAGAGAGCATTGTTCCGGGTTTAGAAAGAACTCCACCATGCTGCACTTCAAGGTATCCATTGTGCACCCGCCCTACTCCAAAAGTTCCACCATGGGGAAGCGGCACGTCTTCTAAAAAATTAATCTGTTGCTCAAACTGACCTACTACTCCATGATGCTGGGCAAAATACATTCTGTATATGGCTGCCGGCGCTGCAGAAATTGATGCTTCTTCACCTTGCGCAGTTGTGTACAAATAGCGCGTCACACCATCACAAGGATCTCCACCAGCTTCCAATGCATTAAAATTAGACGCTACCTGAAAGGCTGTTCCCTTGTTACACGGATTCGCTTGCAATGCACCAATATCAACAAAAGACCTAAACCATGAACTGTTTTTTGTCCCTACGCCCTCGACAACTCTCAAAAAACCCTTCCCTGCCGAGATATTCTTTTTTTGTTTTGCAGCCCATAAATCTCTGAGTTCTTGAATATTTTTAACTTCAAAAGAACCTACGGCAAACGTACCGCATGATGTCCGCAAAAAAGAGCTTTCTCCATCCGAAAACACAAATCCCTGGCGTTTTTCAGTAGAAAGTGTCGCAAAATCTTTTTCGGACATTCCTATAATACGGTGAATAAATTGTATACGATCATAGGTGTTTTGTTTGTAGGACAAAGCAGACGCAAAAGCCTCAGAAGCTGCCGTTTTTACCAGCTCGGGTTCTGCGCATAAAAAAAAACAAAACAATAGCCCAACAACAAATAGAGCACAGCGTCTGGTACGATATTCAACCAATAACATCTGTTCACCCTTACCTATACCAATCCCAATCTTGAGCCAAGACGGTAAGAACATCACTTTTTGTATCATAAAGACAATAACACCTACAAGCCGTATTGATAAAAGCTTCTATCAAAAATTTGGATTCATCTCTATCACTTTGTATGGATGTTATTTGAATGGCTGGATCATGAATCACGCGATGCCAGTATCGCGAATAATAAGGTTGTTTTAAAATTTGCACAACCTTTGCATACATTTTTTTCATCTCATCATCATCTGACAAAAAATAGGCTTGTATTTTTTCGGGACATTTTACACAATTATTCTGGATCCATTTACCAGTTCGTTCAAATTTAGTCATTACTTTATTGTTTTTGTTGGAATATAAACATCCCTGTTTATAAAATTCTTCGACACCCGGATCTTCTGTAATGGGCTGCATTTTTTCTGAGATGATATTAAGGCGGTATACGTCAAAAGATCCTTTATCAGGATTATGCATATTTGTTCGTATTAAAATGTCCTCTGCGCAATCTTCGAGAGCAGCACGAATGCTCGAGTTTGCTCCCGGAATTAGATCTCGGGCTTTCAAACTTTGAACATCCACAACAAACACACGTGTTTCATCACAATGCGCATGCCAGTCATACACTATTGTGTGATCGTTTTTCCAAAAATATCCGTATACGAAACCGCTAGTGATTGATGTTATTTTGATCGCTTCTTCAGAACCTATTTTTTGGACAAAAATATTGGGTATGTAGTCATATTTCGCTAAAAAAGCGAGGTATGTACCATCCGGAGAAATAGAGTACTGCGATTTTCCGGCATTAATTGATGTGTTTTGCTCCGTCCCACCTGCTTGCAGAAGAGTATGCGATATACCCGATCCACAACAGATGAATATCAAAAAAACAAAAATCTTTTTATTGAGTGATATCATAAGGCCTCCTCATAATCGTTTATTTAAATACAGCCATTGGTTTCAATCGATGGCCACCATGCCGCAAGCTTAGTCAACGTATTCGTTTGTTTGTCATACAAAAAATATGCGCCCTCACTATTAACACCTTGCGAACCAATCACAGAAAAAATAATTTTCGTAAGATCGTCCGAAACACTTCTCATATAAAAAGGAGCATCTTCAAATATTGTATGCAAATTTTCATATACCGTTTGCAGAGCAGAATCAAAAAAGACCTGGCGTTTTTTACCCGAAGCGTCGCTATATTCCGCTAAAGCCACCTGTTGCAAGCTTACATTATCCAAAAAATCAACAGCATGGTATGCGTGCGCAAACGTTGTTTTCATAATCGTGTCTATAATGCTACCAGTTTGAGGATCAAGAACGCATACAGCCGAGCCACCATCGGGCGTTTGCACGCTTAGAATCAAATTTTTGTTATCAAATGTAAACATAAAACAATTTTGTATATGCATGGAAGCAGGCAAAACGACCTCTTTAAAATCATCCTGTTCACTGTTTCGGTATAGCAACTGACCATGAAAGGTCAGAGCAGCACGCACTTTTTTACCATTATGATCAGCAATCCACTTTACACGTTCAGAATATTTATATTGTGCAACACAGGTTAATACACCTGTTTTTGCATTAAGCCTATATGCGTCGACTATAGCAGAACGATGTTTCCCTTGTTGAATAAAAATTTCTTGATCACATCCCTCAATAACAGATAAACCAAAAGGAACATCCTCGGATATGGGCATGAGATCTCGCGATTTCATAGTATGCAAGTCAAACGCGCACAAATAATCCCCATATTCCTTAGACGAACGTTGTCTATTTTTCGCAAAATAAAGAATGGTTGAGTTATCGAGCCAAAAACATTCTTTTATGTGTCTATTCTTTTCAAAAGTAACTTGTTTGCCGCGAGAACTACCAACCTTGTGAACAAAAATATTCCAGACATCTTTTGGAGAACCCGTTGTTAAAAATGCACAGTTCTTGCCATCAGGTGAAATGGTATAGCTCATTCGTACAGGCAGCTTGTCATGCTGTCTCACAACTTTAATGGAATCTTGTTGCAATGCCGAAACATTGGCTGTGCACACACAAGCACACAGCAACATGGTGTTTATTGCTACCTTAAACCACTTTTGCATAAACATATAAGCCCTTCAGCGATAAAAAAACCTTTAATATACAGTCTTTTTTTATCGTAAAGGAGAAAAACACAAAAGAGTAGTTTTTTACCAAACAAACAATTTATAAATTCTTTTTGGCAAAAAAGTTAATTTTTGAAATTGCAATAAAAATTTCCGCAGCCTATTGTTTAGGAAAAGAAACTGCACGAACAACGAGCAAACCATCAGTGACAACTAGCTCTATGTTTTTTTCAGCCTCGAGCTGAGCAAGATACGCCTTAACCGTTGTTTGTGTAAGCGTCCATGCAACCATATTATTTGGGATTGCATACATTTTCATGACACTCTGGGTAATCGAATCTATCGATGCACCTTGATCTTTCACGATTGATAAAATCGCGGCTCTGGTTTCTAAAATTCTGGCTTCATGCTGCTGCAGGGTAGCGGCATGATCAGAGTCAAGGCCACCATGGTATATTACACATGCATCTACAGCCTTATTTGCCAATTTTTTAAAAGAACTGAGCGCATCCCCGATGTTGGTGTAAAACAAAAACGGATGCTTGTTAAAAGTAACAGGACCAACAATAGCATCACCGCAATACAGCACATTATCAGGCGTTATAACACCAATCGCGCCTGAACTATGCCCCGGCAAGGTTACTAGGGTAAAAGGTACACCACAAACGTCTACTCTTTGGTCCTGATATGGCGTTATAACATCGGTTACTGCTGATGCGCGTTGTGGCGCTATACTTTTGTTTTGTAATCCTAAAAATGGAGCCGCACCCCCACAAAAGCACCGTGGCGCAAAAAGAGGATCTTCTATTAAACATTTTTCGTCATATGTTGCATACACACGTACCTGAGGAAACTTTTTTTGTAAAAAAGAAGTTCCTCCGCAATGGTCTGCGTGAGCATGCGTCTGTATGATTGCTGTTATGGTACATCCTGCAGATTGAACCAGATGGGTAATGTTTTTTGCACTACTCTCGTCACTACCACTATCAATGAGAATTGCAGTGTTTCCGTGCACGTATACGCCAACAGCAAAAACTCCGGGGCACACATAGCTCGTACCTCGGACTAAACTTAATGACATATGAATTCCCCTTTTTAGCAAACTTTTATTACCGTGCCATTGGTCAAATTCAGAAGAGCGGCCGAACTCAAATTAAAAACAGCATGCGGAGTTCCTGCTGCAGCCCACACTTCTTTATATTGAAGTAAATCTTGATCAATATATGTTTCAATTTTTTCTTTATGCCCACAAGGCGGCACGCCTCCAATAGCAAATCCTGTTGTTTCTTTGGCAAAATCTGCACTGGCTTTAACCACACCCTCTGCGACCAAATTCGTCAAAACCTTTTCGTCAACTCGGTTTGCACCGCTCACCAGAATCAAAATGGGCTTATTTGTTTGTTTTGTGCAAAAAACAAGTGATTTAACAATTTGAGCAACCTGACATCCGATTGCTTGAGCCGCATCTTGAGCAGTTCTGGTACTTGCAGGAAACTCTACAACTGTTGTATTAATCCCTTTTTCTTTAAGAAAATCTTGTATTCTCAGCGCATTCTCTGTCAACATAGCAAACCCTTACACATTCATGCGTTTTGTGAGCTCATCTTTTTCGGCAAGTAGGTGCATCATAGGAGCATCGTTCTGCAATTGAGTTGCTTTGTAATACTGTATTGCATCGTTAATACTCTCAACATTTTTTATTTTGGCAGAAGATGGATGTGTCATAAAATGCTCTATCCATAAAGCCCCTTCAACCAAATCATCAACAATGTGGTCGCTGAGCGCTGCTATAAAGGGATGAACAAAATTTTTCACCGGTACATCCAAAATGGTCGTTTGCTCCTTGCGATAGAAAGAATTTTTTGGCGCCCAGGTCACAACTGGTATCGTGTTAAGTTTAGCCCACATCATTTCTGCACCAACTCCTAGTCCACGGCGATCTCTCGCATCAACAAAAACAAAGGTACTCGAAAAAACCTGGAGCATATCACGACCAAACGTAGATAATGGATCTGAAAGGTCATCAGTTCGCAAAGCGGGGTTCAGAAATACGACTTCATAATTTTTTAAGAACGTTCGAAGAAGATCAATATTTTCGGCATCCCAAAATGATTCGTTTGATTTTTCGTGTCCTTTTTTAATAGTTCCGGCAAGATAGATAGCAATTTTTGGCTTCATAGCATTACTTTCGACAGGATTGGGAGCCATTGCGCACACAGAAGTTCCAAAAAACAATACTGAAATCAATGTAACATACAATTTGTTCATACATACTCGTTTTGCGTAATGTGTAAACCAGCACTAAAGCATAACATAAAGATATAATTATACAGAATAAATACAATCATACACGCTACTTCAATGCGATCCACTTTATAACAATTAACCGCACAATCGGAACATGCAATCAGCCTGTATTTTTGAAAAATTAAAAAGCCCACAGGGTTAGCGTGGGCCTTCTTCAAAACATTTCATTTTTATCGAATCATCTTTTCAATTGACGCTTTTTATTGGTCCTTTGAAAAGTAAAATACCCAAAAGAATGCATCCATAAACTGCCCAATGTTTTTCTGATGAGCAGCTGCACTTGCCGAGCAAAAACACTCATTTCTGAATCCGGCTTTTTTAAGGGAACAGGATATTTTCCTGGTTTAATCTTTCCCTTTTTTTCTACAAAATTTTTCACATTTTCTACCCATACATCAAATGCATGCAAGGCTTTTTCATTATGCTTAAGTGCCGGAATTTGATCCTTGTTATATTTTTCACCCTTACCCGTCACGATATATCGCACAAGTTCATCGGGAGCTTCTATTCCGCTATACCGTAGTTGAAAAATAATCGGCTCAAAAGCCTTATAACCATGAGTAAGAGCAACTTCTTTGCGCGGATCAAAATACTCTTTGTGCTTGAGAAGAAAAGGCGAGCCTGTTTCATCAACCTCATCCGCACCCGCATTACCGTAGACAAAAAAGGCAGCAGTTCTTCCTTCAAGATGATTTTGTGATAGTTTTTTCCACTGAGGGCTATTTTCAAGAGCGGCTGCAAGGTTAGCGTTTTTTTGATCGATAAGCTTTGGGTCCGGATTACCACCACTTGCACATACCAATCGATCAAAAAGAAGTTTAAGGGAGCTCGTTGGCCCATACCAATTAACAGGTGATATAACCACGATAGCATCGGCCGCATATATTCTTCCAAACAAATCTTCATCCCACATCAGGTCAGGCTGAACAAAACTATGACGCTTATAACAATTACATGGCCATACACACAGTGCCATTGACGTCGAAGCACAAGCATTGCACGCTTGAATTTTTGGTAATGTGTAATCATTTGAAAGATTACACAGATCAACCGTCCAGTCTTGGGGCAATGCTGTTTTTATTCGTTCCATAAAAAAGGTTGACTTGCCGTCTGCACCCGGGCAATTTGTTGCTCTTCGCGCACTCCCGGAGATAACTAAAATACGTATATTGTCTTGAGTATGCTTCATAAAACATATCCTTAAAAATGGGTCCTTCAACCATATAATGTCGCACCCTAAAGATATGCATATTCGACAAAAAAAAGAAAACCCGCTGTTTTAGAGCGAGCTCTCTTTTTTTAGAGTGATGAAACTATTTCAAATGTTCTGCGAGAAACTTTTCCATTGCTCGATAAAAATCGAACTTATTTTCTTCGTTTCTAAAACCATGACCTTCATTGTCTTTAACCATATACTGCACATCAACGCCACATTTTTTGAGAGCCTCAACAATTTGATCGGACTCGGCAATATTCACACGTGGGTCCATTCTTCCTTGTACAACAAAAAGCGGCACTTTAATACAGTGAGCATGAAAAACTGGCGAAACTTCTTCGAGCAAAGCCTTATCTTTTTCTGGATGGCCCATTTGCTCATATAACATATCTAACTCAGGTTTCCAATATTCAGGAACCGATTTAAGCAACGTAAAAAGGTTTGATACACCGACATAATCAACGCCACAGGCATATAAATCTGGTGTAAACGCAAGTCCTGCAAGCACTGCATACCCGCCATAGCTGCCACCATAAATCGCAATACGCTTGGGATCCGCTATTCCTTGATCAATCAGCCATTGTGCGCCATCGGTGACATCATCCTGCATGGTTTTACCCCATTGCTTGAACGATTTCTCCCAAAATTTTTTACCATACCCCGTTGAGCCTCTAAAGTTCATTTGCAATACCGCATATCCACGGTTAGCGAGAAATTGCACAGTTGGGTTATAGCCCCATTCATCGCGAGCCCATGGCCCACCGTGTGGATGAACAATCACAGGAACCTTGCCCGAATACTCTTTAGGCAACGTAAGATATCCATGAATAAGCAAACCATCTCTGGATACATATGATATAGGCTTCATAGAAACAAGCTTGTTTTCATCAAGCCATGGACTCACATCTGCTAATTTAGTGAGTACATCGGTAGTTTTGTCATACATATAAAAGATACCACGAGATCTATCACTGCGAGCATGCACGATAAATTTGTCTTCAGCTTTGTTCTTATCTGCTATAACAATCTCATATCCCGGAAGTGCTGACTCAAGACGCTCAAATATTTTTTTTATTTCATCATCAAAAAACACGCGCTCGATTTTTGAGGTAATATACCATGCAGTAGTTAATACTTTGCGCTTTTTTGAATATGAAATTTGTGCCACATCAACATCTGGATGCTCAAAAAGCTTTTCAATTGTTTTGCCGCTTACCGGATCAAAAATGATAAGCGCCTTTTTATCCTGCCCCACGTTCGATAGCACATACAAATTTTTGTTATCAGAGGTAAATAACTGCGGCTCAAACGCATCCTTAAAACCCGTTGTCATAATTTCTTTGAACGGTTCTTGCTGCGCGTTTCTAAATAACAGCGTGTAATTAACTCCATCGGTAACTATTGCAACGCGTACTTGGCCATCATGATCGGTCAACCAGGAAGTAACATTGCCAGGATTCTGTGCAACAAGCTGCAACTCGCCCGTTGTAATATTGAGGAGAAAAACGTCAAAAACTTTTTTATCTCGCTTGTTCATTTGAATGAGCATCTCGTTTTCACGGTCTTCGAGATCATCAACAATGCTTACCTTTACACCATCAAATGGAGTTAAGTCTCGTTCTTCGTTTCCACCCTTGTCTACCGAAAACAAATGATAATTTTCATCACCATTGGTATCCCGCACATATACAAGCGTCGCATCATTTTTCCAGCCATAATTGGCAATATCTCTCTGTATCACAGATGTCACTCTGTGCGCGTTTTCATCACCTATTTTTTGAACAAAAATGTTCATCCTATTTTTGTATGGTGCCAAAAACGCAACATGCGTACCATCAGGAGAGATGGTGTATGCGGCACGCTCAGGATTTTTAAAAAAATCTTCAAGAGGAATCTCTTTTGATCGTACTTTATGCACCCACATCCCAGCACCTCCAACAATAAACAAAGCTAAACACGTTGTAAAAAAAGCTTTTATACCTCTACGCATGTTACAAACTCCCATTAAAAATGCTGCTTAAAGCAGCTATTTAAAAAACTTCTCATTTAATATACCACATTTCAATTTCTCATTAAGTGCTTCTGCATTTGCATCCCGACCAAAAAAATCGTGTAAAAGTATGCGTGGATCTGCACTACCACCTTTACTCAAAATTTTTGTTTTAAACCTTTGAGCAGAACCATGTCTCAAAAGCCCGTTCTTTTGTATCTGCTGAAAAATATCAAGTGCATATACCAATGACCACAAATACCCATAATACTTTGAGCCATAGCTCGTGAGATGCCCAAACGATGCCTCTGGATGACCGTCAGAATCGATATGGGTATGTGTCATAATCTTTTGGTATAACGTTTGTGCCGTTTGGTGAACATCTTGACCCGGATTACTCCCTGCAAGCTCAAGATCAAAAAGAGATAAATAACATTGTCGTCTGATGGTATGCGCAAAATCAATATTTTTTATATTTTGTATGCACTCGATCATGTGATCGGAAAGCGTTTCGCCCGTTTTATAGTGACGACCTATTTTTTTGAGCACGTCCTTGTCATACGCCCATTGCTCGAACATTTGTGAGGGCAGCTCAACAAAATCCATGGACACATTGGTTCCCGAAAACTGTACGTACTCCGTACATCCCAAAAGTGCGTGCATTGCATGCCCGCATTCATGAAAAAACGCCTCAACGTCAGTAAGTTTGAGAAGCGCAGGTTTGTCTGCCGTCGGTTCAGGAAAGTTCGCAATCACCACACTCACGCCAAGAGGATGGTCTTTAGTTCGAGGAGATGCGGTAATCTCGCATATGCTTGCATACTTGTTCTTGCGTGGATACAGGTCAAGAAGCAAATATCCGATGCATCTGTGATGCTCATATACCTGTAAAACTTTAACACTTTTATGCCACAAACCACTGCGCACAATGCATTTAAACCTAAGGCCAAGAGCCTTTTGGTACACTTTGAGTATTGCTTGAATGGTAGATTCGCTCTCAAAATATTCAGATATTGTGTCCTGATCGATTGCATACTGTTTTTTAAGGTACTGATTTTTTACGTACTCAAAATCCCACGACGCAATCTTTTTATCTTTTGTAAGCTTTACACCCGCGGGCAAACCCTTGGCGAACAGAGCGGCCTCCTGATCATATTTAGCAGAACTACTCTCAATCATATGATTAATAAAGGCCTGCACGATTGGCAGAGATTCGGCCATCTGCGAGCTCAGAGTATAATGAGCATAATCAGAAAAACCAAGCATAGTTGCAAGGCTCGCTCTTTTTGCGAGTAACTCTTGCAAAACGGGCATATTGATGGGATACGCTTTGTTTTGCAACGCACGTGCACATTTTTTGCGAGTCGATGCTACAGAACAATTTTGCATAATAGATAAAGACGTTGGTGCATCAAGGCGCATCCGAAATACACCCTCATCAGTTTTAAATCTGTTGAGATAATCATCATCCAAACCAGTGAGTTCTTTTTGTGTGAACGCAAGCAATGGGGTATCCATGTCGATGTTTTGTGCAAACATAAGCTCTAGATCGCATATTTCTTTTTTCGTTTGTCTAATTTTGGCACGCGTATCATCAGGCAAATCAAGGCCATGTTTTTTAAAATCGCTCATAAGTTCACTTAAAAAAAACGATTGCGGGGATGAAAGAGCAACATGGTGTGACACATATTCTTTAAGCACTTGGTAAAGCTCTTTGTTATTATCAAGCTCATCAACAATAAAATGATTCAATTTACACAGCGATTGACAAGCATTTTTACAAAGCTTCTCATCAGGATAGATGGAAGAAATAAGATCAAGGCAAGCGCTCAGCCTTTGTACACTCCCATATACACGATCGACGACTTGGGCAGTATTCTCAAATGTTCTGTGTTCTTGTTTGATAGCGCATATTTTCAAAAGCTGGCAATGAGCCTGTGATATAACGGTATTTGTTTGTTTCTCAATATCCTGTACACAGGAAGGAAAAAGAGTTGAAAAAAGTTTCGACTCTGCACCATGCGCTGATAGATGACAGATGAAAAACATGTAGCCATATAATGTTGGCATCAAAAAATAGTTCCGTGCTTCTTTTTTGTCCACGCCGTTTTATCCAATTTAAAAATCATCCACTCATTTGTTTGACCGATATCTCTTAAACAATGCGAATCCTGATTCTATTGAGTATACATAAACTTTTATCGAGAAAATTGATTCGTCACAATTCGCTTTATCTTTACTTTTTTTTCATTACATATATAATTATATTTGAAATTAATATAAAAATTTTAGATAAAAAGGAATCTGCATGAAAAAACAAATAAGTTTACTTATGACTTTATGCTTTATTGCATACACCACAATTTCGGGTATGCAACAGTCACCCGCATATCAAGCATTTCAACAACAGGTTAACGCTGAAAAACAATTGCCATTAGCTCAAATATTGCAACATTACTGGAAGCATGAATGGTATCCTGGATTGCATCATGACGAATGGAAAGTTGTAGTGGAAGCTTTGGCTCAAAAAATTAATGCTGCACCATCGTTTAATGACGAAGACCTTCAACCATGGCTGTCTGTTAGACGAAAAGATTTAACTGTACCTTTTTCCTTATTTTTCTCGGCTGAAAACCTCATAAAAAAAGACTCTTGCCCTAATGAAACATGTTCATGGCAAAACGTTATAAATAATTTTTATACCGTTATTACGAGTAAAACAGAATTATACACACACAGACTTGTAAAACCATCTACACCAGAACAAATCACTAATTATGTAGAATCGCCTTTTTATATTAGACTTTCACCACACTTAAGAAATTTTCTTGAATTATTTAAAAAGCAGTGTCAATCTCCACGCAGGGAACCGACAGCATCAAACCAACCTATTCCTCCCATATTTCCATCTCCATCACCAACATATCAGACAACTCAAACGCACACTTCTGATCCATTTTTTGCAACACAAGTTGTCAGTGAAAAGCAAAAAAGCATGCATGATATTTTGCAGCATTTTTGGAGTTTCACAGAAACTTATTCATGCAAACAACAAACGCCTGTTTTAAAAATCATTATCAGAGCCCTCACAGAAAAATTGCACGAATCAAACGATTATTTGCTTCTATGGCAAAATATGAAACAAACACAAACAACCACGGGTGGGAGTTCCTCTGGATATGTACCATCCGAAACACCTCAAACTATCCCTTTTTGGCTTTTGTATAATGCTGAACAACTCATAGATAACGATCCAGAATCACAATCATCCATTAATTCATGGAATACGTTATTAACCAATTTTTACAACACTATAAATACCAAAACATCAGCATATCTTTACGGCATGATTTCATCACCAGAAGAAATTACAGATACACTGAGATGTTTTGCATACCACAAGCGCAACCCTCAGATAGACCTCTTTGTGAATCAAATAAAACAGTTTAGAGCACAGCAAATAGTAGCATTCTCTACTGGTAATATACCAATACAACAACAAGATTTATTTACCCAATTGATACAAACATTAAAAAATAAAGCACAAACAGCAATTACAATTTCTGAGTGTGACAATACAGTCACAGAATTAAAACAACTTGAAGAATCCTGGTTCAATGCACCAGGAAGCACAAATAAAGAATTTATTGAATATTGTAGAACTCTTACCATCGACCTACAAAGATCAACATATAGCCTTTTACACCAACTTTTAGACTCATTAAAAGAAAAAGCTGGTAGAGCAAGCACATCAATTGCATGGGAAGAGATTTTTACGGAAGTAAAAAAAATAAAAGATATGCAAAGAAGCTCATCCCCTATCAACGCCGATATTATCAAAGAAGGTGAAACGATTCTTCTTGATTATTTTACTCAACGAATTACACGCGTTTTGAATTTTAAAATTGGTTTTTATGGCAATATCGAAGACCACAATTTACTCGAAAATGAACGTGCTAAAGAATCAACTGAACAAAATATTGCTGAGTACTCTCGTCTTATTGATCTTAATATCAATAATCTCAGAGCGCACATAATACATATAGAAACACCTGTTCTGCGCACGAAAATTCAACAAGAATTTGAAATTGCAGAACGGCATGCTCAAATGTTTCGCAGATCTCTTGAACTCAAACGTTTAGAACTAAAAAATAGCATGACACGCGCAGACATTTGTTCTATATGGGGGAACTCTATGACACGAGAACAATATCGTGAACAGGCATTACGATATCATCCAGACAAAATTTTAGTAAATTGCCCCGAAATAAATCCACAATCTCCTCTATACCAAATCTACCGACAAGAGGCAGAAATTAAAACTAAGTCGCTGCATCAAGCAAAAGATCTTTTTGGATTATAAAAATTAAACCATATAAAGAAGAAAGCCATTCTGTATGAATAAAAATATACTAACATTTATTTTACTGGCTCTACTCCCCTGTATAAAAGTAAAATGCATGCAGTCTGTTGAAAATACAGCCACTGAAAAATTGAACCATTGCACCTGGAGTCTTGCAGGTCTTGCACAAAATTTTGGCAAAAATTTTCCAGCACTGTTACCTATTTTTCAACAAACATATGCTCAACAACAATGTTTTACATGCTCAAGTTTTATGGCGTATCTCACTCAAAACCTTGGCAAATCAAATACAAAAGAAGTCATTCAAAATGAATTTTTATCTGAATTTTGTCGCTATGAGCACATGATAGAAAAAGATCTCCAAAAACAGGGAATACTCTGTGGGAACAATGCTTTTATTAATGCTGAATGCTGTCTATCAGAAGCATTTGAAACAATTCAGTATGTTGATCACTGTGATCGAATAAGATGGATTGGAGATATACATGCTAACTATAAAAAATTAGAATCTGCATTAAACGAACTCAAGAAACCTGCCTATGGTATGTTTGATCAAGATTTACACCTCAAACCTGGTCAATATATTGTTTTTACGGGTGATTATGGTGATCGCGGTAACTACGATCTTGAGGTTTTAACTCTTCTGTTAAAATTGGCAAATGAAAACCCTCATCAAGTTTTTTTATGCAGAGGTAACCATGAAGATCCATCAATCAGACAATCGTATTGTACCTCTGAAATTTTAAAAAATGCCCATGATCCACAAAACAGATGTTTGTTACATAGCCTCAATAAGCTATACAGTTATTTACCTCATACCGTGTATTTGGGTTGTAAGGATCCACAAACACATGCACCCAAATATTACCTTTTTGTTCATGGATGCACTCCCAGCGTACAACTACACACTGAAAATCCTTATTGTATACCAACACTGCCTACTTCACCCACAGAAAAAATATATCGAAAAATTTCAAATGGAATGATACAACCTTCAGATAATGAGATATCAAGAGACTTACTGTGGAATGATTTTGAAACATCAGGCTTGAAGATACTTTCTGAAAATAAACCCAACCGTGGAATATGCATTTCTAAAATCGATTTTAATTTGTTTTTATCTTTATTTTCACCACAAACGCCTGTAGTCGCTGCCTTTCATGGGCATGATCATCACTCGGTATTTGAGCAAATTCCACATCGACTATATTGTGGAACTCTTTCTGAAGACGAACAAATTTTTGCAACTATTGATCCAATTAATAATGTAATACATAAACATGTTCTTTCGCCGTCACAGCCAAACACATATCAAACAACAACCTATAAACTTGCATCAAACGCTGTACAATCAACTCAAACACCAACAACCAGTAGCCCAACAACTACAACCCCTCCACAAGAAAATAGTTGTACGCCAGCTATGCTACAAATCAGTGTGCAAAAAATACAAGAGCAAGTAAAAAATGCAACAAGTCCTCAAATGTGGGAACCTCTTTTAGAAGAAGTACAAAAGCTCAAAAGTATGTGTCATACCATACCCGCTCAAGAAGCTCTCATTAAAGATTTGGACGAAATTCTTGCGAACTACTGCACAAGCAAAATTGACTATCTTATGTCTTTTATCATAGGTTTTTATGGAAATCTTGAACAAACAAAAAATCCAGAAAAAATAAAAAATCCAACAGATCCAAAAACAAACCCTATCCCTTCTGAAAGAATAAAACTTGAAGAGTTTATGCAAGCGTTTCAAGATAACATCAAAATCGTATCTGATAGAGTTAGCCTTATAGAAACTATCGATATACGAGAAATAATTGAACGCAAGTTAATAGCAGCTAAATATCACATCGAAAATAATATAAAGCCCGCTGTTAGAATAAAATTATTAGAATTGGATATTCAGCCCCAAGATATAACTAAAATATGGGGCGCAAAAATGGTTCAGGAAGAGTTCTCAGAATTTCATAAACGCTATGCTCCAGAAAGAATCGAGTTATACCATCCAGGAATCTCTCAAAAACGAAAAGAAATATACGAACATGAAGCAACCATAAAAAACAACTCGCTCAAAAAGGCAAAAGAATATTTTGAAACAGGATGGCCAAAATAAGAATGGTACCAAAATAATAATGGGATATTACAAAGACGTCTTTGTAATATCCCATTATTATTTTTAGAACAATTTAAAAAATTACATTTCTTTAGGTTTACTTACCCCAAGCAGATCAAGGCATAACCCTAGTGTCGCTTGCAAAATGTGTAAGAACGCCAACCGGTGCCGTGATGTTTCTATATGTTCAAGATCAATCACGCGATTATTGGTATAATACCCGTGCACCAAATTTGCAAGCTCAGTCGCATAATATGCAAGCAAGTGCGTATGATAATTTTGCGAAATTTGCTCAAGTAAAATTTCAAGTTCAACGATTTTTTTAATAATACGCTCTTCTTGTGAGCTTAATTCCTTAAGGTCCTCACGCACAATACGCGCAAGTTGATCATGCGCAGCTGCCTTGTTTATAATACTTGCCAAGCGAACATAGGCATATTGAATGTAGTAAACAGGATTTTCATCGGTCTTGCTGCATGCGAGATCGATATCAAACTCAAGATGCGCATCAGCTTTTTTATTAAGATAAAAAAATCGCGCAACATCAACGCCAACCGTTTGTATAATATCATCAAGAGCAATAATCTTACCGGCGCGTTTCGATAAGCGCACCTGTTTGCCAGATTCTTTGATGCTCACTAACTGATAAAATATAATATTAAGATCGTCAGGATTATAGCCAAGCATCTGCATTGCAGCTTTCATACGATGTTCATATCCATGATGATCTTGGCCAAGAATCATCACAAGCTTATCGTATTTACCTTTTTCTTTTTTATATTTGAGATATGCGATATCTGAAGCGATATAGGTAAGCTCACCGGTACTTTTGCGAAGCACGCGATCCTTGTCATCACCATATTTGGTTGATGCAAGCCATAAAGCCCCATCTTCTGTGGTGTATGTATCTCCACTTTTTTCTAAAAAATCCAGAGCTTCTTGCACAAGGCCCGTATCATGCAGCACTTTTTCTGAAAACCAGGTATCAAAATTTATACCATACTGAGCAAGTGTATTTTTTTGTTGGGCAAGCACTTTTTTAACAGCCCATGATCCAAAAAAATCAGCAGGTTTATCAATAAATGATGCACCGTGATGCTCAGATATAAGCTCATCGGCGAGGTCTATCAGATACTCTCCATGATATCCATCTTCAGGAATAATATGTTCTTGTTCGGGTTCAACACGCTGCAAATAACGAATTTTGAGCGATTCGCCAAGCTTAGCAATCTGATTGCCCGCATCATTGATATAAAATTCTTCAACAACCGGATGATTTGTGTACTTAAGCACCCGTGCAAGCGTGTTACCAATAATTCCCCCACGACCATGCCCTACATGAAGAGGCCCCGTCGGATTAGCACTCACATATTCGATGTTAAAGCGCTTGCGCTTAATCGGTGTAATTTCACGAATTACAAAATTTTTTTTGCCTGCACGATCAAACAATGCACGACCTTCTTGGACATATGTTTCATGCGCACAACGAATATTGATAAACCCTGGTGCTGCGACATGACAATGGTCAATCAACGTCGAAAGTTCTTTTTGGTCTTTAAGATAGGCAATCAACTCAGCAGCAGTAGACATGGGATTTTGCTTCAGTTTTTTTGCAAACACTAACGCGGCATTGGTACTTATATCACCAAGCTCGTGTTTTTCCTGATCAATTAACAACGCGGTGTTAATTTGTGATGGTGTTATCGCAATATCATGCTGAGCTGCATAGGCAACAAGCGCTTCATGAACTACCGCAAGTGTTTTTTGAATAAGATTATATGACATACAAAGATACCTCAGCTCGTAATAGCAGATTTACTAAAAAAATACACTCTCACAGATCGATCTGGAGCTAATCGCCCATCAAGTAAAAGTAGATACGTATTACTTGACTTGTACTTACTCGCATCATGGAGATGCGAGTAATAACTACATTGATATAAGTCAAAGTGAAATGGCGCCTGCCCGCCGCGTGTCGGCCGTAGCTTGTGCGAAGGCTGATAGTTTTAACGTAGGCTGGGACTGCCACAAAATTGCTCAAGAAACGAAAGATTATTGGTATGCAACAACCGAATATCGGGTATGCCATACTTCATCATAACAAGCCTGGTTAAACCAAAACCAAACGCACATCCTTGGTACTCGTTTGAATCAACTCCACAGGCAGTTAAAACATTGGGATGTATTAAGCCTGCGCCACCAAGCTCTATCCAACCGGAGCGCTTACAGGTTGAGCATCCATGTGTGCAAAATGGACATTGAATATCAAACTCTATTCCCGGTTCAACAAAAGGGAAAAAACCTGGTCGCACACGAATGTTTAAATCTCTGCGTCTAAAAATACCATGGAAAAACTCAAGACTGATTGCCTTAAGATTCGCAAGAGAAACCTGTTTACCAACTAAAATCATATCAGTTTGCGCAAACATAAAGTCATGCGACGCATCGGTTGCTTCGTTACGATATGTGCGTCCCTGAGATATGATCGCAAAAGGCGGTTTTTTATTTTTAAGGGCATACGATTGTTCAGTGGTGGTGTGAGACCGCAATACACGTCCAGGCAAACTTACCCAAAAGGTATCCTGAGTTTCGCGTGCAGGATGATCTTGTGGAATATTCAGTGATTCAAAATTACTGAACTCATTTTCAAGTTCATTACCATACACAATCTCAAAACCCATGCTCATGACAATATTTTCGATATCCTGCGTTACCAACGTGTAGGGATGCAAACGACCAAAATTATGCTCAGGCTTATACGCAGTAACATCAAACGGCCGCACAGTTTCTACCTGAGAGCTACGTTCAAAATTTTTGAGCGCATCATCAACTAAAGCATGAGCAGATTGTTTAATACGATTAATTTCGCCACCAAACTCTTTTTTATCTTCAGAAGAAAAAGATGCTATTTTTTTTGCATTAATCGTAATAATACCTTCTTTGCCCAAAAATTCTTGTTTAATTTTTTCAAGTTGTTTGATATCAGAGCAAGTGTCAATAGAATTTTTGAGCGCTTCAAAATGTTTTTTAAGATCTGTTATGAGCTGCTGTGAAGACATACCTTTTACCTTTGCATATAACAAAAGCCATACCATACGCCTCTAGTATACACGGTTTTGATTTTCTGCGAGAATGTAGCATATATCATCTTTTTTACCCATATAAAAAAAAGAAAGAACCACAAATGGCAACCATCAAATTTGTAAACAATAAAACGAGAACCCCAGAAGGCAACCGCGTAAAAGAACAGTACATAGAAATTGATGGCGTACGCGAAGATCAAATTGATGATGTACGCAAAGCGTTCAGCCAAGGCCGTTGCGCATGGAAAACGTGCGGAAAACTCAGTAGCGGCTTTTTCATGCTTACGCTCGGGGTATTCTGTTTGTTGTATGTATTTGGATATATTGAACATGCGGGTAAAGCGTTCATTGCAGCCTTTGCTTTGAACTTTGTGGTATGGGGCGCACTCAAAATATGGGCATCCTTGCGTAGTTCATATCTTTCATAAATTCAAATATGTACCCATTTTTTTTGTTTAAATTATAAAAAATGTTTGACAAAAGCGCATCTATGGGTACGATAAAAAATGTCATATCGCAGTTGTCTGCGTGTGCCGGGGTAGCTCAGTGGTAGAGCAGAAGCCTGAAGAGCTTCGTGTCGGTGGTTCGATTCCATTTCCCGGCACCATTTTTTTGCCCTTTTTTAACATCAAATGCTATCTAAAGCAAATTCAAACAAATCAGCTATTTTCGTGATCTATACGCACGATTAAAAAATCACAAAATAAATCATATTCTTCAAAATTTTGGTCAATAAGCCTTTTAATGTCATTTGATCCGTCAATTTAAAGCTTGAATAAAAATCGGTGGACTACGCCATATTTTGAGTATATCTTTATTACAGCACACTATTTTTTTTATTAAGTGTCTTTTCTTGATTGTTTGTATTTTTTAGGGTCTAGGGCGATTTTTTAGAAAGGCTTTTTGTATGAAATTTAAAACGGTACTTGAGAGTGTCGGCAACACCCCCCTGGTTTTACTTACCCCAAGTCCATCACGCGGCAAAGTTCTCGCAAAACTTGAATACCTTAACCCAGGTGGCAGCGTAAAAGATCGTACAGCCCTCTATATGATCGAAACAGCAGAACGCGAAGGCAAACTTAAACCCGGTGGAACCATTATTGAAGCTTCATCAGGAAATCAGGGTATAGCTCTTGCGCTCATTGGTGCAGTTAAAGGTTACCATGTCATCATTACCGTCCCTGGCAAAACAAGCCCAGAAAAAATAGCAACCCTTCGCGCATATGGCGCAGAAGTTATCGTATGCCCAACCGTTGCAACGCTTGACGATCCAGAAGGATATCACGTAAAAGCTGAGCATCTGCTTGCAACAAACCCTGACGCATATATGCCCGATCAATACCACAACAAAAATAACGGCCAAGCGCACTATGCATCAACAGGCCCAGAAATTTGGGAACAAACAGATGGAACTGTCACACACTTATTTGTTGGTATGGGCACCTGCGGAACCATTAGTGGCATTGCACGCTATATCAAACAAAAAAATCCTGCAGTACAAGTTATCGGTGTTGATGCTGCTGGGTCAACGCTCTCGTCAAAAGTGCCATTTGCTTATACCATCGAAGGTATCGGTGTTGATGCAGTTAATGAAAATTACGAAAACGCACCTATAGACAAAATTATCGCAGTCAATGATGCAGACGCCGCTGCTATGACAAGAACTCTTGGCAAAAAATACGGTGTACTTGGCGGCATGAGCAGCGGAGCTGTTATGTGCGCAGTTGAGCAATATAAAAACGAACTCGGACCAGATAGTATATCCGTTGCGGTTTTTGGTGATTCTGGCCGCGCATACCTCAATAAAGTATTTGCTGAATAATACGAAGCCAAATAATACAAAAGTCGTGCGAACAGTGATGTTGAGCGCAAGCATTTGAAGTAATATTGATGATCAAATTGATACACATTAAAATAATGGCTGCACGCATCGTCCAGGCAATCTGGCTCAAAGTTTGTACGTTTATACGCACAACCCTCGTAAAAGATTTAGAGAGACATTACATAATTGTATGTCTCTCTTTTCCTTTGCATGTTGGGTGGGGCCTTCCGTTCACTTTTTTAAGCGTACTTGGTAACATTATATTCGCCCCATTTTTAACGCTTTTGCTTTTTGGTTCGATCGTATACATGGCCTGTTTTTTTATCGGTTTGCCTTACCACTGGACTGTGTGGCCGCTCGAAAAGCTCATATCCCTTTGGTTATGGGTACTATCAACCGCCAGCTCAAAAACCTTTGTCAGTTGTCCCTGCCCATCTAAGACAGCCCTGTACATATGCTGTATCATCATGGGTCTGAGCTTGCATTTGCACGTTACAAAAAAGATTCGTTATCTCAAGATTATGTTGCTCTCAAGCATTCTGGCTACATTTTGGTGCTATGCCATTATACATATTCCATCTGAATCTTTATCCATAGAAGATGAAAAAAGTTCATATAGCACATACCTCACACCCGAAAATAAAGTAGTTCTCGTCTGTCCCAAGGGCCATAATCATAGACGATCTCTCGATACCTGGATCGGTTACACTCTACAACAACATATCGTGTACTCATATGGTCGATGCGCCATTGATCATATTGAGCTTGATTCTCTCAACAAAAACAATGCACTTCTCATTCGTTCTCTCGCAAGACACCACATTATTAACTCTGACATATCTCTAAAAATACGTAACAAAGAACAGAACGATTTACTCAAGTCATGCGCAGAAGCAACTCACTGCACAATTTTTTAACAAATATGTGCTACTAGAAAAAATCTTTAAAAATGATATGCTTGATATTGTATAAAAATAAACCTTTAGACAAAGAGCGATCAAATCATGTGGAATAAAAAAATTGTATATGCCTACCTTCTCGCAGGTTTACTTATAAGCAACTGTTCATTGAGCAACGCCTTTTCGCTCAATACTTTTAATTCTTGCGTTAAAAATAGTTTTTCTTTTCTTAAAAGAAATGGCGACATTATCGCATGCGTAGGCATTATAGCTCTCGCCGCATATGTTTTTTGGAATGTATACCAAGAAGATGAAATACAAACCATAGAACAACCAACACCTAAAGAAAAACCGCTTGCTATAAGAGATGTTCAAACCATGATAAAAAATGCACGACAAAAACTACATGCATTTCAACCTCTTTACGTACCAAGTACGACCACTAAAAAGCAAAAACGATTTTTATTTTTTGCTCCAAAAGCTTCTTTACCTCAACAACAACTAGCGTCTATTCAAGACATTGAACAAAACATTAACGAAATCACTGTGCTAGTTGAAAATTATAAGCGTTGTAAATTTGATACAGAAAATTTAGAACAACAAACAAAAAATATGAGGGAAATCTGTATATTTTTTATGAAAATTTTTGAACATATAATTGCTCATAAAAATATCAACCTTTTTGATGCTCTACTGACGCAAGCTTATATCCTTGATCAAGAGGTTCTTCACCAATTAGAGACTATTCCACAAATAGCACTTAGACTTCCTGCTCCACATGATGATTTTTTGACAGCATGTGCAGCATCAATCAAAACAAAAATTGAATTATTCAAAAAAATACAAAATGAAAATGTTTGTAAAAAGCCGGTCCAGGTTTTACCTAAACGAAGTACATCAGAAATAACAACAATAACAACAACTCCTCAAATCACAATCGAAACAATCTTATCATCAATCCCTGCAAAAAAACGCAAAAAAGCACGTCAAAAAATATATAAAAAAATGCGTGAAACCATTTTGAAACAAAGCTCAGAAAGAAAATCGGCTACTCAAGGTGGCGGGTCCAGCAGCGGAGATGCTTTTTTACGGTCATGCCTATGCCCACCTTTTAAACAATTTGTATATTACAAAAACCCATTATACACAAAGCATTCACCGGCTGCGCCTCACACCACGACGCAAACACATTAAGCGCATCGGGCATTTTGAACACCAAGGCGATTGTGATACGCATATCTGTTGGCCAAGCGCAACACAAGCATGATTAACTGCCGGCCATAATTTTTGTGGTACACAGCGCTCGAGTTGCTTACGCGTTTGCTCTGCTGTTTTAGTTTCAATAACCCCCAACCGATTACACACTCGATGCACATGAATGTCCACAGCAATACCAGCTTGTATTCCGTATGCATACCACAACACCAGATTCGCCGTTTTTTGGCCAATCCCTTTAATACTCATCATATTTTGTGGTGAATTGGGCACGTCTCCATCAAAACGATCAATAATTTCGCGTGCAACATGCTTAAGGGTTCGCGCCTTTGCACGATAAAAACCGATTGATCGAATCATCTTTTCGAGACCAGCCATCGACAAAGCATCTATTGCTTGAGGTGCTTTTACACGATCTTTAATAATCGGAAACATCTTAAGTACCATAGCATCACGCGCCCGCAAACTCAGAAGACATGCAACGAGCAAATACCAGGCATTTTTTCCATAGGTAGCAACCATCCAATCCATTAATGTTTGGTATGACTGCACATGTGGTTGTTGTGCAAGAAAAACTATGGTTTTTGTTACACGATCACACTTTGGCATTACACAAACCCTCATAATCATGCTATATCTATAGCTAAGCTATTCTGGCACGCTCCGTTGCATCTGAAAAAAGTGGAAAAATTATAGCGTTTTTTGCATACCACGTGGCCAGGTTTTAGCGAGTTACGCTATAAAAAAGTACGCGCCACATCTACCCTACACTTTTTTACCCACCCAAAAGCTATGATATCGCAAAACCGTGCTCGCAGTATAAAATTTTTTGTTTTTTTTATCACGGCAGGCATTTCGCTGAGACTCGTACAATTGCAGACTCATAGCGCATCATTTTACCAAACACGATCTATCAAAAATTATTTACGTTTCGAAAAAATCACCTCATTGCGCGGTGAGATTGTCGATTGTAACGGCGTAATTCTTGCCACAAATGAACCGATTACATCGCTGTGGTGGCATGGAAGCGGTAAAAACACTTTGTCTGAAGATCAAAAAAAGGTCATCGCATACTTAGCAGAAAAATTTCATCTCGAAGAAAGCACGCTCAAAAGCATTTCTTTGTGTGAACGGTTCGAACAAAGCATAATAATCCAAAAAGATATCATCCTCACAGAGATCAGCGACATTGTTGAACGGTTCCCTCTTTGCCAAAATATTGAGCTAAAAACAAGCTTCAAACGGTGTTACCCTTACAAAGAAAGCGCCTGCCATTTGATTGGATATTTGGGCTCGCTCTCAGCATATGCACCTCGAGGGGTTATGGGACTCGAAAAAGCCTGTGAACAAAATCTCAAAGGCATAGACGGTATCAAACAAACGGTCATGAACTCGTTTGGGAAAAGAATTCATGAGACCGGCATGCAGGAAGCTCTGTGTGGAGAAAGCATCACCACGACAATCAATTTTGAAATCCAAAAAGCTGTCGAAGAGGCTTTCGGGCCAGAATTTGTAGGTGCCGCTGTCGTTATGTGCCCAAAAACCGGAGCTATTCGCGCATTAATATCACGACCCACATTTGATCCGCACATCTTTCTAAATCCCCTCCCAACCGAACTATGGAATGAACTACAAGAACAAAAACCATTTATGAATCGTGCTCTTGAGGCGTGTATCCCACCTGGATCGATTTTTAAATTAGTTACTGCCAGCGCAGCACTCGAAACTAAACTTGTTTCGCCATCAAACACCTGGCACTGTAACGGTACCTATATGTACGCAGGAAGTCCGTACCGTTGCAACAAAAAAGAAGGTCATGGAACGGTTGATTTTAACATGGCCCTGACGCACTCATGCAACATCGCCTTTTTTGATATTGGCCGTCGCATTCCGATCGATACGCTTGCTAACTATGCTCATCGATATGGACTTGGCGAAGCAACCGGAATTATCCTGCCAGAAAAACATGGACTAATACCAACTCGCGAGTGGAAAATGCGCACGTTCCGTCAACCGTGGTGGCCAGGCGAAACGCTCTCCGCAGCGATCGGTCAAAGTTACGTTCTTTTAACACCCTTACAAATCGCGCGCATGGTTGGTGGTATTATTGAAGGATACTTAGTCAAACCACGCATTCTTGAACGCGAGTTAATCGTACAAAAAGAAGTTAAAGTATCCGCCGAAACACGCGCGTTTATCAAAAGATCTATGAGATATGTGGTCAGCATGGGTAGTGCACGATCATTAAGCTACCTTACATCTTTGGAGCTCTATGGAAAGACCGGTACCTCACAGGTGGCAAACAATACAAAAAGCGACAAAAATTCTGCGTATGAAGAAAAAGAATATTTGCAACGCCCACATGGCTGCTTTGTGGTGTATGTAAAAAATGAATTACTACCACCTCTGGTTATGGTTGTTTTTGTTGAACACGCAGGTTCATCATCCGTTGCAACCGGTATAGCAAAAAAAATTATTCAAGAAGTATACATAAAAAATCCTGCCATGCTTTTCCCCAAAAAGCCGATTACATAGGCTTTTTTGCATACCAAAACATCCTGTGTTATACTGTGTTTATTCCTCAAAAAAACATTGAATTCAAAGCCCTTCATGGCAACTGCCGTTAAAAAATTTCATTTACAGCAAAATTCACATTGATATACACACTCACATTACGATTCGATCTTACAATTAATAACCGAATTGGTGTACGTCAAAGTGGCGAATGCCATAATCCAAAAGAGAATTTCCTATGCCAAAAAGAGATTATTACGAAATACTCGGCGTACAAAAAAGTGCGTCCAAAGAAGATATAAAAAAAGCATACAGAACGCTTGCGCTCAAATATCATCCAGACAGAAATCCAGGGAACAAAGAGGCCGAAGAAAAATTCAAAGAAGCGGCTGAAGCTTATGATGTTATCTCGGATAATAAAAAGCGCGCGCAGTATGATCAATTCGGCCATAGCGAAGCTGGAAACTTTGGTTCATACAACCAAAATATGGACATGAACGATATCTTTGAGCATTTCGGTGATGTCTTTGGCGATCTTTTTGGTGCACAAACACGCAAACAAACACGTAAAAAAACTAAGCTCACTCCTAAGCATGGACACGATCTTCAAAAAGAGGTTTCTATCACGCTCAAAGAGGCGTTCGAAGGTACAAAAAAAGAATTTTCATACAACCATTTTGTAGGTTGTACCGATTGCAAAAGCACCGGCCTCGAAAAAGACTCAAAAGCCGAACCCTGCAAAGAATGTGGCGGTACGGGGCAAATACACATTCGTCAAGGTTTTTTTGCATTGACACAGGCATGCCCTCGATGCAGTGGCGAAGGTTTGATTATCACGCACCCCTGCAAAACATGCAAAGGTCAATCGCGTATACAAAAATTTGATACGATAAGCGTAACCATCCCTAAAGGAATATTCGATCAAGCCGATCTTCGCGTAAGCGGTAAAGGCGATGCGGGTATGTACGGCGGCGAAACCGGTGATTTATACATCAAAGTACGCGTGCTTGAAGATAAAAACTTTAAACGCATGGGCGATGACCTCGTCTGTACTGTCATGTTGACGTATCCACAGCTTGTACTTGGCGCTGATATGGAGATCACATCAATAGATGATTCAAAAGAAACTATCAAAATTCCACAAGGGTGCCCGGTTGGCGAGCGTATCGTTATCAACGGTAAAGGGTTTCACAAAATTCGTGGACGCACGCGTGGCGACTTGATAGTCATAACAAATTGTCATATTCCTAAAAAATTAAACGCAAAAAGCCAAGACCTGCTTAAACAGTACTCTGCTGAAATTGGTACTGACACAAACTCAACAACGGGCGGTATCAGCGGGTTCTTTAAACGCTTCCTGGGCTAACCAAGGCATTCGCCCTGGACCCATGACCTATAATTCATTCAGATAAAAGTAGTTTTGCAAATGCATAGCTCGTGTCCGCCGAAGCTCCAGTTGAAAGCACGTGCATATTATCTGGGCCGCGTGCCGGACGTAGCTTTAGCGTAGGCTGGTAGGCTCCAAGTGAAAGCAAGAGCGTGTCGCTTGGGCTGAAAGCTTCACGCGAAGGCTGGATGAAGAGTGAGAAGGTATAGATATGATGAATACAAAATTAAAAACGATGCTCACGGTGATTCTTGTTTGTGCAGAAGTCTCTGGGCATGCGTATGGAATGGAGCAGCCAGCTCCACCAAGACCCGTTTTTCCTATGAAATCGAAAACATCAAAAAATTCCTTTGAAGTTATTCCACCCGTGTCCGTACCAACACCTCAAGAGATTGCACGTGACATACTCACGTATCAAAAAGAAAATATCGATATGTTGCTTGGCTCAATTGCTGAGCAACTTATCACGTATGATCCACAAAACGAAAACGACATAAACACGTTAAAAGAAACTAAGCGAAATCTCGAAACAACGCTTAATTCGTTGTATGAAACTATATTGCAGTTCAGTCGAGCATTAAATTCAGAATTTCCAACAATCAATTTTTGTAAACACGCCAAGATTATTACAACAGGTGTATTACAAGCCACAAACACTGCTGACCTGATAGCAATAGTAGATCTACACAAAGAGTTGCTTGAAGCTGCAGCGTTTGCCTGTCAACTTCCCGTACAAATACAAACGACATTTACATCGTTTCAAAACTCTGTTGAGCTACTAAAAAAACAAACAAATGCGCAATTAAAAACAATAGAACAAGAAATAAAAAAATTAAAAAAAGAGAAAAATCCTTCTCAACAACAAATAACAGCCAACGAAACTGCTCTTACAAATCTTTTGAACGATCTCAAGCAAAATTATAAAGCAACAAAACAAACTCTTAAACAAACTTTGGTCGATCAGGGATGGTACATAGCACCCATATTTGAAACCTTTTTAGACAAACCCCTTGAATTACCAGCCAATTTCAAATTAAATCCAACAATAAGTGAATCAGTTCAAGAATTGCTTGATCTAACAAATAGAGAAACTTTATGCATACATATTTTTATTCAACAGCATTGTCTTTCACATCAAAGAGCAGATCTGATTTTACCTCTATTTCCAAACAAAGCTGATGCACAATGCCCAGCTCCTGAAGGTTTTGGCATGAGATTTTTAAACAAAACCATCGATGGTTTTACACGAGACGCACGCTATAAACTTTTTAAGCAAACACAAAATATCATGGGCATGAGCCTGCAGGTAGCAGCCGCTTCGTTCACAAACATGAAAATGTTATTGAAGCAACAAAGTCAGAATCTTGAGGATATCTGCATACGCACAGCCATAAGTCCACTACAAGCAACTATACAAAAGCAAGAAGGTCTTTTACATAAGCATATTGATCAATTCATCAAGTATTGCGAAACGATTCCGGACCAAGTAAATGAAAGACTTGATGCACCAGAATATGCCAATTTAGGATTTGTTACTAAAAGAACATCTAAAAAGGTGCTAAAAACCATTAAAGAAAACACAAGAATGAGCTCAACAAAAATTTGTGCTGATATGATGGAGAAACAGCTACAACCCCTTTTAGAAAAGCTTGATACCATCCAGCAAAAAATGGCAGGAACCCTAGAAAACCAAGCTTCTGCACAACATATTTCAAAAATACGTGAACAAATTGATGCCGTTATTGATCAATCATGCGAAGCTTTGCAAAAAAATATACTTGAAAACGTGCGCATACAAGCATACGGACTACTCGCAGATCTGTATCCTAATTTATTTTTGAATAAAAACGAACGCGCAATTTTTGTTACAACCATGGGCTTTGAGTGGTCAACAGAAATGGTTCAACACACAGAACAAATAATTATAAGTAGAACTCAAAAAGCAAAATCTTTATTAGAACACCAACAGCGAAAAGAACAAGAAAAACTCGCTACTTTTACCACAAACGTCCAAGAAGAAACTAGTGCATCAATAACTTTACATGAAGAATGCAACCAAGAACTGAGAAAACTGCACCAAGAAATTGATCAAGCTCAAAAAGAAAAACAAAAAGTATCAGAACAGATCGATGAAAATAAAGAAGGCAACATAACAGCAGAATGTAAAAAACTTGAGAGCACGTTCACTCCTTACAAAAAGGTACTCTTTTTATTCCCAATAGCTCTCGCCTACCATTGGTTATTTAATACCGATTCATGGCGTAATTGGACCAGATTACAAGCATTAAAAAATCAAAAAACAGCTTTAATAGATAAAGATCGTAGATTACAAAATTTCATAGCAACCCGAACAGATCTAAAAATAAATGTGCAAACCCGACAATCTTGTGGCGCAAAACTTGCACAGCAGACTATTGCAACTCAATCATTTTTACAGCAGAAATCTCAAGAGCGTCTTAATCAAATAATACGTCGACTCGCCCTGGCTATTGCAAAAACTCAAAATCTCATTGACAGACAGACTGAAACAAGAACATGTGCAATAAGAACAAAATGCTCCTCTGTTCGCCAGTTTATTTGATTAACCACACTAATAACCAAAAAAAGAAACATGCTGCCTTTAAACCGGTAGCGTGCTTCTTTTTTTATATATGGCGAAAGCCATGGTGCGTCATAAAATAGTACGGCCTTTTATAGGCGTACCAAGACCGCACTATTTTAGGCCCGCTCAAAAATGTTTTTTGTTTTTGTACTTACTCGTACCTGAAGTGGCGTTTGCCGTACGTTACCGTAACTTTGAGAGCAGCTCGACAAGAGTATGGTACGCGAGCAGTACACATTGCATGCGCGAGGGGCCAAGCGCAAGCGGTATAAGCGCAAGAATATCTTTTTGTTCAAGTGCAGCGACTTGCTGATAACTCAGCTCACAAGCCTTTTGACATACAAGCGAAGCGGTAGCCTGTGAAAGCACGCACCCACGCCCATCAAAACGAAGTTCGAGTTTTTTGACATCATCAACAACGATAACACGCCCGTACAAAGTTATCGTATCGCCACACAGTGGATTAGTTTTAGTTACAGCTGCGTCTGGTTGGTCCATAGGACCGCGATACCGCGTATCACGGTACGCTGCAGCAACCTGTTCTTGATACAATCGAGTATAAGGATCTGACATAATTTCCTTCTTGAAAAAATAGAGCGAAGACACGCAATTTTGCTCATCTATGATTATTCATGGGAAAGCTTAGTCACATAAACAAAAAAACTCGCTTGAGCGGACCAAAACGGCCAACGCCGTTTTTGATAATACAAGCGTATAACCTTGACAAAAAAATATCTATAGCTAGAATTAAATTATTCAAACAGAAATATAAATAAATAGGGTTAGTACAAACATAAGGGTTTTTATATGATGAATACAAAATTAAAAATGATACTCACCATGGTTCTCGCATGTACGGGAGTCTCTGGCCATATGTATGGTATGCAAGAACAAATTCCACCCGCAACCCAACCATCGCCTGTACAAAAATTAGAAAAAGAAACAGCACAAAGAATCACTCCTGAAAAAAGATGGTTTAGAGGCTGGTTTTCGCGTAAAAACAGTGCATCAACAACCGCCCTAAAAGCGGCTACGGCTAATTTTTTGGCAGAAATTCAAACACAACAATCTCAAAACCCTTCTTTCCCCGGCACCATTGCTCCTGATCTCGGCCCATCAACAGCTGGCGAGCAAGGTCCTGTTGATCCAGAAACCACAACAGACGATGGAACAAATTCAGAAACACACGATCGTATGCCAACGCCACAATCGCCAACTTTAGCACCACAACCTAGCTCTCCAGCTACAACGACAACATCAACAACCCATTCTGTTGCACCAAAAACACAAGAAAAGCCTTCTGTTCCGCAACCAGGTTCAGCAACTACTACGACGACAACATCATCAAGCTCAAGTTCAGCAACAACGTCACATGATATGCCACCTGATCCAACTGCAAAAGCACCATCAATCGAACCAAAAGAAAAACTTAACGAAGGTCCAATGCTTCAACCTCTTTCATCATCACCAGCAAAAACACCGGTTCCACAGTCAGCACCAAAGCAAACAACAAGTAGCCCAACTTCTGCTCATGTTGTTATTGATTTAAAACCTGCTTCACCAAGTCCATCAGTACAAAAAGAAAACGCACCTGAAGGCGCAGGTCTCGGAGACCTAAACGACGAAATTGACTCTAATAAAGAAAATTCAGAAACTGGTTCACAAACATCTCAAAAAGAACTGCCAACCCCAGCAGCAACACCAGTTTCGACCGCAACAACACACCCAACGACTACCTCAACAACAACGTCAACATCCGTACCGTCAGCAGTTCCAACAGTAACTACAACCCCAGCAGCATCTATGCCTGCCCCGTCACCTGTAGGTGTACCCGCTGTAGCACCTCGGGTAGTATTCCCTATGGAACCATTAGTCTCAGAAAAATCTGATGAACTTGTTGCACCCGTACCCGTACCAACACCTCAAGAGATTGCACGTGACATACTCACGTATCAAAAAGAAAATATCGACATGTTGTTAGGATCAATTGCTGAGCAATTGATTACGTATGATCCAAAAAATGATAAAGATGTGAGCACGTTAAAGGAAACGAAACGAAGTCTCGGAACAACGCTGAGCTCTTTGTATGAAACAATCAAACAATTTGGCCAAGCAATAAATTCAGATTTTCCAACAATTTCCTTTTATGAACATGCTAAAACCATCATCACAAACATGGGACAAGCCATAACAACGGATAATCTTGTAGCAGTTGTTCGCATGCACAAAGAGTTGCTTGAAGCTGCAGCGTTTTCCTGTCAACTTCCTGTACAAATACAAACGACATTTACATCGTTTCAAAATTCTGTTGAGCTACTAAAAAAACAAACAAATGCTCAATTAGCAAAAATAGAAAAAGATATAGAAAAATTAAAACAAGAAAAAAATACAATAGAGCAAAAAATAGCTGCACAAAAATCTAACACCAACATAAATACTTCATTGCAACCAACAAAAGATCGTTTCGAACAACAAATAACAGAAAAAAAAGCAGCGCTTGCTACACTTTTGAACAATCTCAAGCAAGAATATAAAAAGGCAAAAGAAACGCTTCAACAAGATGTAATCGCCCAGGGATGGCGTATAGCAGCTGCATTTGTAGACATTTTAAATAAACCCCTTGAGTTACCACCAACGAGTCCAAGCACAACGATACATGATCACATTAAAACATTGCTCGATTTGGCAATCAATGAAACTACACGCATACAGAAAGCTATTCAATGGCATTGTCTTTCGCGCCAAAGTGCAGATCTGATTTTACCTCTATTTCCAAACAAAGCTGATGCACAATGCCCAGCTCCTGAAGGTTTTGGCATGAGATTTTTAAACAAATCCATCGATGGTTTTACGCGTGATGCACGCTATAGGCTTTTTAAGCAAACACAAAATATCATGAACATGAGCATGCGGGTAGCAGCCTCTTCGTTCACAAACATGAAAATATTACTAAAACAACAAAGTCAGAATCTTGAGGATCTGTGCATACGTACTACCATAAGCCCACTACAAACAACATTGCAAAAACAAGAAGGTCGTTTGCATCAACACATTGATCAATTTATCGAGTATTACAAAACGATTCCAACTAAAGTAGATGCTGCTCTTGATGCACCTGAATATGCCAATTTAGGATATGTTAGCAAAACAACCTCTAAAAAGGTGATAGAAAACATTAAAAAAAGAACAAAACTGAGTTCAACAAAAATTTGTGCTGATATGATGGAAGAACACCTGCAGCCTCTTCTAGAAAAACTTGCAACCCTTGAGCACACACTGACTGAATCAGTATCACAACAAGCTTCGGTACAAAATGTTTCAAAAATACGAGCACAGATTGATGCCGCCATTGACCAGTCATGTGATGCGCTGCAAAACAATATGCTCGATAATGTGCGTATACAAGCATATGGATTACTTGCAGATCTGTACCCTAATTTATTTTTAAATAAAGACGAACGCTTTGCCTTTGTTACAACCATGGGCTTTGAGTGGTCAACAGAAATGGTTCAACACACAGAACAAATGCTTACCAGTAGAGCTCAAAAAGCAGAATCTTTATTAAAACAACAGCAACAAAAAGAACAAGAAAAACTTGATGCACTCACCGCAAACAAAAACAAAGAAATTGAGGAATCAAAAGCATTATCCACCGAATGCACTCAAAAACTGAGCCAACTACACCAAGAAATTGAGCACGCTCAAAAAGAAAAGCAAAAAGTTTCAGATGCTATTCAGCATATAACAACACAACATGGAGAACTTGATGGCAAATTTACTACTTATAAAAAAGTGCTCTTTTTCTTTCCAATAGCTTTCGCTTACCATTGGCTGTTTAATACCGACTCATGGCGAGACTGGACTAAGTTACAAGCTTTAAAAAATCAAAAACCAGCTTTAATACACGAAAATTATAGAATGCAAAACCTTTTAGCAACCCGAATAGGGCTAAAAACAAATGAGCAGACTAGAAAATCTTACGGAACAAAAATTGCGCAGCAGATCATAGCAACACAATCTTTCTTGCACAAAAGATCTCAAGAAAATCTTAGTCAAATAATGCGTCGCCTCGCCCAGGCTGCTGCAAAGATTAAAATTTTAGAAGACACAAAAACTGAACAAGAACATGTGCAACAAGAGCAAAATGCTCCCATACTTGCAGGTTTATTTGATTAACCACAATAATGACCAAATAATCGAGTAGGGGGGAGCGCGAGCTCCCGCCCTCTCACACCACCGTACGTACCGTTCGGTATACGGCGGTTCATGCTGACACCGACAAATCATAATATCTA
>Ga0209319_1000651_pt1 | contig 40587 bp, 30 predicted proteins | sample RifGroE2_FD_184000 | JGI IMG/M metagenome (GOLD analysis project Ga0209319, IMG submission 184000) | Groundwater microbial communities from Rifle, Colorado - Groundwater E2 (SPAdes) (version 2) | ecosystem: Environmental > Aquatic > Deep subsurface > Groundwater | place: Rifle, Colorado, United...
AAATTCAAATGACGCCAGTTCTTCTGTACGGTATCATAGGCCTTGTAACGTCCTCGGGTATTGGTCTCTTCATCTATATATTCAAACTCGCTCCCCCGGTCGAAGTCAACACTAACATCAAGCCGCTTTAGTGCACCGTCCAAATTAACACTTATTATTTGCCATGGCTTTAAAATATGTAAGGCCATTGTGAATAGGTCAATCCCGCTTGTCATATACTTTGTTTTTGCCGCAAAGGTATAACTACCCACTCAAATTAGAAAAGAACCGATCAATAACCATAAAATAGAAAGATAACAGGTATCCTAATCTCAACAAATAGTATTTAGATACGCCACCACGTCCAATGACACTTTAAAGCCAGGCTTTTCCCGATTAAGGCGATAAAACGTCCGCTCAACAGGCTTGATATTTAACGTGAAGTAATTATCTTTGCAAAAAATATATCACATTACGAGCTAACATGCTGGTTCACTCTAGCGAATTACCGCAATTTGGAATAGATAAGGGAGTACACAGGAACTGGAAATATGCGCCATTGCGGGGACAGGGTTGTCAGCAACAAGGTTGACAAGACAACTTTTCTGACGCATAAAAATCATTTTGTTATATTTGAAAAATATGAAATAACAAATTATGGATTACAGAGATTCCGTATTTATGTCAGTCGTCGAAAACCTGAGTTTTTCAAAAGCAGCAAATGACCTCAATATTAGTCAGCCTGCTGTTACACGACATATTAAAGAGTTGGAGGAACGCTACAAAACGAATCTTTTAGAGCGAAAAGGCAACAAAATTTACCTGACCAAGGCCGGAGAAAAAGTGTATAATGCTTTTAAAGAAATTGCACAACAATACCGCAATCTCGATTTTGAAATCGGGCAATTGCACAGCAGTATTTCAGGTGAGTTTAAAATTGGTGCCAGTTCAACCATTTCACAATATGTTATTCCTAAGGTAATCGCATCGTTTCATAAGCGGTATCCGAAAATCCAGATTTTCCTGATGAATGGCAACTCGTTTGAGATGGAAAAATTGCTGTTGGGTAATCAGGTAGATATTGCTTTGGTCGAAAACCATTCGTCGCAATCGGGTATCCGGTACAAAGATTTTCTTGACGATGAGCTGATTGTTGTAACCGGCAAAAACAGTGTTTATGCCAAGCGTGAAACCATTACAAAAGACTATTTGATGCAAATACCGATAGTGTTGCGCGAACAAGGTTCCGGGACATTGGAAGTGATAAAGCAAATCCTCTCGCAACAAAATATCAGCTTTGAGAATCTCAATACGCTCATTCATTTGGGAAGTACCGAGTCGATTAAAAACTTTTTGCAAGATTTCGACGGACTGGCCATTATATCTGAAAAGGCTGTTCAGAACGAACTGTACATGAAAACGCTTGTCAAACTTAAAGTAACAGGATTTAACATTCCACGAAAATTCCGCTTAGCTTACAAACAAGGACATAAAAGCCAACAGGTAGAATTGTTTGAAAATTTCTTGTTAGGCTATAATTTATAGTTATTTGGTATAAAGATTTTGTATTTGCTTTAGTTATGGCACACCAATACTTTTGTGGGCAAAAATATTGGCATGAAAACCGTAAAAGTCTTTAACGGCCTGGTTGGTATAGGGAAGAAGTTTAAAAACTACAGTTGGCTCTATTCAATAACTATTTGTATATGTTTTTTGCCGTTTATGTCTCCGGCAATTGCATTATTCCTTGGGTTAGTGTTTTCAATTATCGGAATAAGGCACGAAAACATACATAAGTACACATCAAAAATCCTTCAGGCTTCCATTATTTTAATGGGTTTTGGAATGAGTTTGAGTGCTGTTATTTCTGCCTCAAAAACCGGTTTTATTGAAACAGTAGTTTCGGTAACTACAGTGATGACACTTGGTATTTTGCTTGGAAAACTCTTTAAAGTTGAGAAAAATATTTCATTGCTTATTGCTACAGGGACAGCAATTTGTGGAGGAAGTGCCATTGCAGCAGTTGCACCAATACTTAACAGTAAGAACTATCAAAATTCATTTGCACTTATCGTTGTTTTTGTGCTAAATGCTGTTGCCTTGTTTTTATTCCCTTTTGTTGGGCATAAATTAGGGCTAAGTCAGGAAATATTTGGAAACTGGGCCGCTATAGCCATTCACGATACCAGTTCGGTTGTAGGGGCAGGAGCAATTTATGGCGAAAAAGCCTTGCAGGTTGCCACCACGGTAAAACTTATCCGTGCATTGTGGATTATTCCATTGTCGTTGGTAATTGCGTTAATGAATAAAAATGACGGGAAAAAAGCGATTAAATTTCCCTGGTTTATTTTGTTTTTTGTGCTTGCTATTGTATTTGCCAATATATTCCCCGGTTTTCAGGCAAGTTACGAACATTTTAACTGGTTAGGTAAACGCGGAATGGTAATAGCATTGTTCCTGATAGGATCAAATATTACCATAGGTGAGATAAAAAAGTCAGGCCCCAAAAGTTTTGTGCTTGGAATTATTTTATGGGCTGTAATTGCTATTGGTTCATTGTTTTTTTTAACGCGATAAGCAATGCCAGAGATATGGGTAATATTAATTAATGCATTTTCGAGCCTGATAAAAGGGATTATTATGTTTAGTTTTTTAGTTGGTTTTGTTTTCTGTTCCGGTAGCACCATGTGGTGGTTTTAGTTGTTTCGATTGATGTTTTTGGTAAGATTTAAGCAAGATTTTTAATGATTTTACATATGTTGTGGCTTGCATAAAACCATCCTTTTATATGCATGTAGCCCCTTGTATCTTTAAGGCGATAAAAAGTCCGCTCTACACGCTTGACATTTGATATGAAGTAAATTATCTTTGCATGAAATGTTTTACACTACACCCAACATACTGCTTCACTATAGCGAATTACTTCAATTTGGAATGGAGAAGGGAGTTCATACAAAACGAATAATAATTGAAATAATATCAGCTGTCATTTACAGATTTAGATCAGGTCATATAGAATAATCAACAAATAAATATCCTATGAGAAAAATTTTAGTAATTTCTTTTTTGCTTTCATTTTATTTTGCTCATGCAGGAACTGGCAGCGCAAACGATGCATTTCTTTTCTGCCTTGCAATTCTTGCGGTAATGTCATTTATTCTTGCAGTTCTTTATTCAATTAACTTTATCAGAAGAATTATTAAAGAGCGTAAGGAAAGGAAAATAGCCCATCTTGCTGATCAAGTTAATGGCGAAAACATTAGTTAAATAGTTTTTTGAGAAACGCCCTGGTTTTTGAATTTGAATCAAATATTTGATTATATCAGCGAACTATACCAGAAAATAGATAGATATTGAATATTTTAAAAATATCGAACGCCCGACAAATAATATTTAAACACACCGCCATAACCAAATGCCATTTCAAAGCCCGGCCTTCCCGATAGCTATCGGGAGAGGTGGTTTAAGTCGGTGTTGTAATGAATCTTATGTGGATGATCATGCTGCTGCTTTGGAGTTTTCATGGCTTTAGTTGCTTTTGCATGGCTGTTTTGGGAACACCATGTGGTAGTTTGAGTTGTTTCGATTCATGTCTTTGGTAGCTTTATACAAGTTTTTGTTGATTTTAAACCCGTTATGGCATTGATAAACATGGAAAGGCATGTCAGTAACCTTCAAGCTAACCAACTTATCAATTCTCATGAATAGTCAGAAATATTTTTTTTGAAAACATTGTTTTTTTTTATAAAAATGATTATTTTTGTTAAACTGGTTTACCTACAGCTTGTTGTAAAGATTGTTATGAAATGGCCTCCCGCAAAGCAGACATAAGGTTTGAGCATATTGAGCACCGTGGCGGAAAACCTGGCAGCGACATTACCTATCCCAACAGAAATGGGTTTGAAGACGATTGTGTGGTTGCCGATGGACTGAGCTATACGTATCAACATCAGGTCATCAACGTCGTGAATTTGTATTATAGGGAGGTGCATGGGGAGAAGCTTGAGCCCGAAGCCCTGCAACACCTCCTGCCTCAACGCATACTGCCAAGCGTATTGAGCCGGGATGAGGTAAAGGGTATTCCGGAAGCTTCGCAGAGCCTAAATTTTTGCGCCATGCTCAGCCTGATCCTTGGATGCGGCCTCAGGCGATATGAATTGTTGAATCTAAAGCCCGTTCATGTTGATTCGAAGCACTACCTGTTGTGCATCATCAGTGCCAATGGGAAGAAATACCGCATGGTGCCCCTTCCCGATATGTTGATATCCTTGCTGAGCGATTACTACACCGTATGGAAGCAACAGGTTTGGTCGTTTGAGGGGCAGAAGGAGGGGAGGCATTACCGCTTGAATAGTTTACAAAGTGTTCTAAAGCCGGCCATACCCAAAGCGAAAATGGTCAAGTCGGTTACTTTGCATTGGTTACACCACAGTTACGCGCTCACTTGCTTGAAGCAGAAGCCGATTTATGCTGTATTCAAGAATTGCCTGGGCCTAAAAGCAGTAAAACCACTGATATCTACAACCATGTTACAGGCAAGAGTATCCGGAAAGGCAGATATCCTTTCGGTGATTTACCGCTGTATGACATTTATATACGAAAATAAGAAACAGACAAAATTATCCTTATACAACCAAATTCGGGTCTAGAAGGACGATTTTATCAGCCATTTATACGAGTTATGCTCAACCAAAAAACCAATTCACTTTTCTAATAATTAAAAATGAGAAACTATGTCAACTTACAATGGATTATTTATGCGGGACTCAATGTCCGATGATGGAACAGTTCCCTCTCCTGGCTACATTTATTATTCACCGGATATAATTTGCCATGATCAGGTTGCCGATCCTCAAACCTTTTTTAAAAACAATTACACTAGCGATCCCAACCAACCTGTACAATTAGGCAGTTCCGTAAACTTTGTTTACTCTAGGGTAAAAAACCTGAGTACAGGCTCCAATGGAGGTTTTATAAACATTTATCGCTCCAGTAGCTCCTTGTTCATGAAACCCAGTATATGGAAAAACAACAGACTACAAACCATTAATGGTACCCCTTACCTTACCCTAAACCCAATTGATCCAGGGCAGATAGGTGTTGGAAACGATCACTTTGTTTTAAGTGCATTGAACAGCAATCTTTTTTGCATGGTAGGAATAGTAAGTTCGGAGCAAGAACCTGCTATACCTGGTGATTTTTCAACATATAGTGATTTTGTTTTATGGATAAGAAACAATCAGAATATATGTGTAAGAAATCTATCGTTAACACAAAATTTCCCTAATAGAAATTACGAGCGGCTTGATTCTTTTTCAAACCCTGAGAGCATCGCTGTACCAACTTTATTTAAGGTTACAGCAACAAATTTGCCAGCTGGTACATCTTTCGGGGTACAATGCACTCCCTTGAATGTCAATAAGAGTCAAACCGTCGACCAGGGAACAATACTTACCGATTCTGGAATGTGCCCTGCAAATTTCGATGGAACAGTAACCACATTTGGTACTCTTCCTTCAGGCACCACGGTGTGGCCAGACAATGCAAGGCTTGAAATTGAGGTTTATGTTGGCCTTGACGAAAATGATCCAGCTACAATATATGCTGAGCCATGGGACACTTTCGTGATAAAGCCACATGAAATGAAAGGACTCCGGCAGAACGGAACATTAGTAAGGATTGGATCATGCGGGACTGAATTTATTAATCAGTAAAAACAGGAATCATGCAAACAAGTCAGATAAACTACAATTACAATGCTTTAAACCTTTTGGCAGATGCTTATGCACAAACCAATCCCGAAATAGGATTAGCATTAAATGGCAGTGTACCTTTTTCTATTGATGCATGGGTTCAATTTAAAGGATTAGGTAATGAAACCTCGATACTCTCAAAAAATGGTGTATTTAATTTAGGGATTGATGGTTACTCGGTAATATGCCAGATCAAGGGGTTTCCGACAGTGTGGTCCGATTCCAAAAACGACCCTGTAGGTGAAAAAGACTGGCATTATATATGCGTAACGTTCAATGGTTCACAGTTACGGATATACATCGATGGGAAATTCAACACCTTAACAGGTATCTCAGGGAGTGGAAGTTCAAACACAGAACCTTACCTGATAGGGCATAATCTGCAAGGGCTTGTCAGAGAAGTTCGGGTGTATAATAAATCGTTGTATGCCGAAGATGTTTTAAACAATATGTATAATGATCCTGATCCTCTTTCCATTACTGCATATTTCGATTTTACTCAAAACCCGCCAATTGACAGGTCGGAGCAACACTTACCCATTAGCTTAGAAAACGATGCTCAAATTATAACAGTATCTCCGGCCCTTTTTGTGCCAAGTACAGCTTACGTCCAACCACTTCAAGATGAAGCGATAAACCCTGGTGGTTTTCAAAACGATGCCTATACTGTTCAAACATGGGTGTATATTAACTCCCGGATATCACCAAAACAATTTTTATTTGTAAACAGTGATTTAGAAAGAGATACCGGAATGGCATTGTTTCTTGAGCTTGATGAAATGAGCATGAATTACAAAGTGAAATCTCAACGCGGCTCTGATGCCTCTGCCGACAATATACTCACCTCAAACGGCTCAATTACCATAAATAAATGGATAAACCTGGCAACTACTTTTGATGGTGTAAACCTATCCATATACATTGACGGGGTATTAGACATTACACAGCCTTTTCTTCCAATTGCACTAATCGAAGACAATAGTAATCTACTCATAGGTGCTGCACTTACCCAAGGCAGGCCAACGGGAGCGGACGGATTAGATGGATACATATCGAGAGTTGATGTTTGGGACAAAGCCCTTAGTGAAAGTGAAGTATTACAATTCATGAATGAAGTGCCGGATGTGCCTACCGAAAACCTGACCGCAAACTATAATTTTATGGTTTCCCCTGTCCGAAATCTTGTAAACGGACATCCAATTGGCTTGGCAGATGGGGCAGTCATTGATTGTCAAACGTCTAAAGCAGCACCCCAGGCCGGTTCAGACAAAACAGAACCGGAATTGTATAAAGACATTTCTCCGGAAATGTTACAATCATTTAGGCGGAGTATTAATTTCGATAATGTTTTTAAAGTAAAAGGGAACAAACCTTTTAAAGAAAACATCAATGCAGAATTAAGTTTTGCGCGCCAGTTCCTAAAAGAAAAGGATATTCCCGGTTTTAAAGAAAGGATTGAGAAGGCCTGGAACGATATGGAAGAAAAAATGCGAAACAACCCGCAAAGTATTCCGTTTACAGTTACAAACCATAGAATTGACGGGTATTATGTTTTTGTATGCCACAATTCAAGAGGTTCCTATGTGGCAGGTAAAATCAAGACCTCGGAAATTTCTCCTTGTGATTTATGGAAAATAAACCTGTTTTTTGTTGTAATTGCCGGAATACTTGATGCGTTGTTTGGTGTTAGTGCGAAGCTAACTACTAATGCAACCAGGTATATTCTTCGTGTAATTGCTAATCCGCAAATTGCACGGTTGTTGGCTGGTGGGACTGTAATGACTGCATCTGCAATTTTTGCGATAGGGAAAGAACTATACAATTATGGATTTTTGGGAGAATTGGTTAAACTTCTAATAGATATAGGTTTTTGGACAATTATACGAATTGTGGCAAAAATACTACTTACTTTTGCAGGCTTTGGAGCAGCAGATGTTATTGCTTCACTTGTTGCAACAGCAGCTACATTTATAAAAGTATATTTAGAAAGGCCAGCATCGTGCGATCCATTGCCCATTGTTGATATTGCCGCTATTCAGTTCAATCACGTTGTGAAATCCGCAACATACGATGCTATAGATATCAGAAAAAACAATACCCAACCAGTTGATGTACCTGAATGGGTAGCCAACCGGAATATTGCAACGGAATCTCCAGCGGCCTATAGTATAGCAGGTGTTTCAACAAACCCAATTAAAATTAAAGCGAAATTCATGATTACCTCTGCTGATAATATCCAGGCTGAAATCAGGGCTACCGGAGGTGGGATACTCGGCGCTGTTGATTCATTTACGGTTAATTTTAAATCCGGAGTCTCCAATCCCGAATTTATTGAAGTCTCATTACCACATCACACCATAGGGACAAATGGTGTAAACAAAGAAGACATACAGTGGCAATGGCAATATAAGCTTTCGGGTGGAGCCTGGACTAATATGACGGCTAGTAACCACCGAATATATAGTATTCTGCAAGAACCGACCAGACCATGGGAACAAATCGGTTTCCCGAACAATAACCAATTACCATGGACAGATGTACTGGATTATGCCTGTGTGTGGGCTGCCGGTAAAAAAACTGCAGATGATGTTACAACTGCCATCACTGAAAAAGTAAACGGGCAATTAAGCCTGAAATATGATATAAAAAGTGGGGCTTCAAAGTATACGGATACATTATCAGCAAGCCTATCTGTCTTTCTTTGCAACGACTTCATTGACTATCTTACTTCTGGGACAGGGAAAGGGCCTGTAGTGAATTGTACCGATTGTGCAACTATAGTTGTCAGCTTTGCCAATGCAATTGGTTGTAACCTTATTGAAGCAATTATGCACGGGGGAACAACAGTGAATAATCCGGTTGCATTTTTATGCAATAAAATTCAATCCATAGGCTATACGAACTGGGACTTTCCATTCCCGCCGGGAAACCAATTCAGATATCATGAAATAGCATGGAAGGATGCAACCGGCGTTGATGACTTTATATTTGATGCCTGCTTAAAAGTAGATAACAGTGATGACCCCTGGAGTAATCCTGACAGTTCCCGGATTCCGATGCTGCCTTTAAATATTAAGTTTTCTACAAAAGGCTTACCGCCGTCATCTGTAAGTCCACCATTTACGGATGCTTCATATCGGGAACGATTAGCCCAAAATAAGCCTGATGGCATCCCCAAATGTAAACCACAGGGAAGTTGGCCGTCAGCAAATGGTGGAAGGCGAATAATTTAACAGTTAAATTTAGGAGGGAAAAATAATGGATTCAAATAACGAATTTTTGAAAGCGCTAAAGGCTGACTATAATTATCAGAATTGGCAAAAGAAAATTAAAATACCGAATAAAGTTTTGAAAAGGTATTTGCCGAACCATAGCCTGATCAGCGATTTTATTCTCGAAAAAAGAAGGGCGATTCCAGATGCAAACCATAGGTTTATCGACTATTTCCAACACAAAAATGATAAGGACATACGTGTCGCGATAAGCATTTCCCTGTTTAGTACCATTGAAGAAGCACATGACGGGCTAATCCACATCCTCTGTAATTGTTCAGCACCAAATATTCCCACAGGAAAAGAAAAGGGAATTGATGTTGGAGATATTTCTTTTTGTGGCCTCCATGATATTCAAACAGCAATTTTTTATACCAGAAATAATGTTTTAATAAAAATTGAAAGTGTTGGCAGGAAAGATTATCCGATAAATAGAATAGCGGAAATAATTGATAAAGACATAATAAATAATATAGAATAAAAAGCATAACAAATAGCACTTAAACGCGCTAACACGGCAAATGCCATTTTAAAGGCCGGCCTTCCCGATAGCTATCTAGATAGCTATCGGGATAGGTGGTTTAAGTCGGTGTTGTAAGGAATCCCTAGCGGATGATCTTCCTGCTATTATGGGGTTTCAATGTCTTTAGTTGCTCTTGGTTTGCTGTTCCGGTTGCGACGGGTGGCTGTTTTAGTTGTTCCGATTGAAGTTTTTCGTGGGTTTATGAACGATTTCTACTGATTTTAAACCTTTTCTGACTTGCATTAAGCCGGCAATTTGCACTCATGAAACCACCATGGGCTTTAGGGCGATAAATCTTCCGCTCAACAGGCTTGATATTTAACATGAAGTAATTATCTTTGCAAAGAAAGATATCTATCACAGCACAACCCAACATGCTGGTTCACTATAGTAAATTATCCCAGTTTGGAATAGAGGCATCGGTTCACGCAAAATGGATTTATATACAATTATGGATAGCAGTATGTTATGAATATCTTTGAAAATGAAAACTATGAAAAATTTAGTACTTACATTAGGGATGATTATTACGATAACATCAACATCATTCGGACAATTATTTGATGATTGGTATGATTTGAACTTTGACAGTCAATTTGGATTACAGCACCTGACAATAGATACAGTATCAAATCCAAATAATATTTGGCAAATTGGTGAGCCTCAAAAATCAATATTTACAAACGCATATTCTGAACCAAATGTTTTAGTTACTGATACTATCAATTTTTATCCGACAAATGATACCTCCATATTTTTTATCACGAATGTTGCATTTGGTCAGGGATTTGAGTGGCCTCATACCGTTATTTTAGCAGGACAATATTTTGTTAATACCGATACATTGACCGATTACGGGAAAATCGAATTTTCGCCTGACAATGGAACAACCTGGATCGACATGCTAAATGACACTGTAGGCTATTGGTATTGGGATAGTTTTGAGAAACCAGTTTTAACAGGGAACTCAAATCAATGGAGATCTTTTTGGGTTAACCTTGCTGAATTAGGACATTTCTATGGTGTTAAAGACGGAGATACAGTGTTGTATAAATTTACATTTATTAGCGACAATATTCAGACAAATAAAGATGGGTTAATGTTTGATAATTTTCATTTTGAGGACTGGGTAGAAGGAATTGAAGAAGTCGGATATACATTAATAAAGAGTAACTGCTTTCCAAATCCATTAGACAATGAATTAACTATTACCTTTAGTAATGAATTAAACTCTTCATTTGATATTTATCTTTTTGATGCTCTCGGTAATCAGATATACAAATCGAAAACCAATTCAAATGTGGTAAATATATCAGTAAACTGTTTAAAAAAAGGTGTTTACTTTTATAAACTGGTAGATTTAAATAAAAAGGAATTTACAATCGGCAAGGTTGTAAAAGAATAAAGTGGCTGTTGGCAACAGAATTAATACTACTATGAGAAAGACTATTATTTCAATTGTCATCATTATTTCAATATTTTGTTGCAAAAAAGAAGACAAAACAGAACCTGTTCATTATCTTAAGAATTGTGCAACTGAATATCTTAATTTCTTCGATGACAACAAGTATTTTAATAATTCTTCTTTAACTTTTCCAGCAAAAGTTGTATCAAAAACAATTGTTTCATTACAATATAGCGGCAATAGAGTTGTCAGGGCAACTGGTGGATTTATGAATGCACCCGCAGGTAACAATTTTATGAATTTGATGTTTTTTAATGACGTTTATGATTCAATCGTATATGTTGATAACAGCATTTATGTTTATACGAGACCAGATGTTTTCTACTCTTCTGTCGGGGATGACCCTGAAAAACCTACTGTCTATATAAAAGATGCATACGGCAGGCTAATTAAAACTGTTAGGAGAGACGGTACGGAGTTTAATTATAAATATCATGTCAATCAGATTGTTGAAGAATCCAGTAATGGTGAGATTTTAAGGAATTTCTACTTTAAGGATAATAATCTTGTGAGAATAACGCGTGAATCCGGGGATACCAGCAGTCTGTATTATTCAAAAAAAGAAATGCTTTTTCAGGAATATGATACGAAACCGAACCCGTTAAAAAACATGTATCATTTAACCGGAGCTTTTTATAGGTCTTTTTCTGAAAATAATTATTCACAGTTTACCGTTAACGAATACCGGCATTTGGATAATGGAAAGATTGGTATTGTGAATACAAGTTGGTATTCCATACCAATTGTATATAATGCATTCGGATATCCAAAGTTCGGGGAGTATGCGGAATAAAAATTGTGTTGCTAAGACAAATAGTACTCGTACTTGCCACCACCCCAAAGGTCGCCTTACAGCCTGTGCTTCCCGATAGTGATCTCCCGGTAGCCTTCAACAATTTTCCATCCCCTGTGCAGTTTATAACACTACATGCCACAATTGTATTTGGTTTATATGTGGATGTTTTAAACCACATTAATACAATTATTTATGCTTATGGCTGTTACTTGTCCCATTCCGCTTTGCTAAATACAATGATGACGGCCCTATTCCTCCCGGATGAACCCTTGATGTTCATAAAATCTGACAGGTAAAGCAATCTGTTGCCTTCTTCCGTTGATTTTGCCTGACTTATTGTTGTTTATGTGTATTTCTGTTGCCAGAATTAATTTTAGTATCTGAAAACCAAACAACCAGAAAGTTGGAACTATCAATTCAAGGTTAAAAGGGGAAGGATTTCAATATCGCCCCTAACGACATTCTGGGATACCTGATTGCCATTGATCCATACAGCCTCAATTCTTTCTCATAACAGCGTGATGCCCATAAAAGAGAAAAAACCCGATGCTCCGACGACCTGAATGGCCCGGCCTTTCTGCGCACGGTGTCCTCAGTCAGGTCAGCCAATCGCCCGTGGATTAGGCTCTGCGGGCGAGCACACCTCCAAAGCAACAATTGCGCCGCTCAATTTGATCGCCCAGGACTTCAAACAGCGACTAATTGGCAGACAAGTGTCATTTTAACGATTCGAAAAAAAAATCAATCATCCCCAAATTCTACACAGGTTTGGTATGATATTGGCATAACCTAATGGAGTATGAATAGAACTTATGCCCCATATCAGCCGGATATCAAGCGAAGATCAACCTTAACCGTACGCTTCATCTACGCTTCATCAACGCTTCATCAACGCTTGATCTACGCTTGATCTACGCTTGATCTACGGTCCATCTTAATAAATGACACATTTTATCAGCCTTGTACAAGCCGGAATGCACTACATCCGGCTTTTCCGATATCCTTTGATATTGATTGGGATTTATAAGTGGGAGACGATACAATTTTTGTAGAGACAAGGCATGCTTGTCTCTACAAACTAACCCAAGAAGGCATAACCTCCCGCATTACCTGTTGCGGTAATATTAACCCGACTTTTGATTCAGGAAACTTTTAAAATGATTACCTGTTAGAAAATCGTTGATAGCCATCAGGAGCGGTTGGGAAAGACAGGACGAAGCCCGCAATCCCATACTTTTGCTCCACCCAGATGTTATGTGGCATATTAGGGCGACATTGGAACTTCAAACAACTTCAGGAATGGAATGAACCCAATAGCCTGGTCAATCTATAGAATAAGTGCTAAAGGGAATTCGCCGAAATCACCGTTGTGTGATTAGTGTCCATCGTGGGATGATTTTAAGGAAACATCACGTGATTGTTGTTGGCAGTAATTATCTCTGAGGCAAATGCATATGGCAGCAACTGCGCGCTCAGGGTCATTACAGAGCCTCGGGGGTGGTTTCGCAGCTTCGTCGCGAATAATGGCAAATGGAGGATGTAGATAACGGCGAATTGATTGAAATCACCTAAAAAGCGTTTGAATGGAAAGCGATAGTTTCACCAGGAAAAGAGCCAAATGATTTTTCCAAAGAGTTTGAGGTGTTACCACAACGCTTGATAGTGGAACGAACATTCCCCTGGTTTGAAAGCTGTAGAGACCAGGTTAATGTTTTGATTATCATACAGAAATCAGCCAAATGGTGGTGCATCTGGCAATGATCAGACTGATGTTTGACAGAATTAAGAATTAATTTTCGACAGTTAATCAATCTTCTTACGGTATGTATAACATTGGGACAGTCATTCCCTTTTTGCTTAATCCCTTTTTAATTCGTTTGTTACAGTTTACACATTTGGATCAACAAGGATATTGTTCATCCTTTTATAAAAAAATTCCAGGTAAACATAGAAATATATGCATATATTATTATATTTGCCGCCTGATTTAAATTGAGCATACGTTCATAAAAATTGGCGATAAAAATTAAAATGCTATGCTAAAGTACCTGTTGTCAGTTGCCGTTGTCTTGATCCTTACACTAATAATGGTGAATGTATTTCATGACGAAGATGATTATAATCTAAAACTTGAAGAGCTGAAGCATAAATACGTGTTTAAGGCAGTTCCATCGGTTGATCATAGGAAGCTCCCTGCCCTGCAAAAGAAATTTGAAACGCCACAGGAGGTGACGGAAGCCTGTCTGTCTTGTCATACCGAGACGCACAAAGAGGTGATGGCTTCTTCACATTGGAACTGGGAGCGCGTATCTTATGTTGAAGGACGGGGGATCTCCTCTGCCGGTAAGAAGAACGTGATGAATAATTTTTGTCTGGGAACAAACTCCAATCAGAAATCCTGTGCAAAATGCCATATTGGTTATGGAATGACTGATAGTCAATATGATTTTAACAACACACGGAATGTTGATTGTATGGTTTGCCATGATAACAGCGAGGAATATCTGAAAGGGGCATCCATGGCCGGCTATCCGGATCGGACTGTAAACCTTGAACACGTGGCGCAGAGTGTTGGTTTGCCGCAAAAAAGTAATTGCGGCTCGTGCCACTTTTTCAGTGGTGGAGGCAATAATGTGAAGCATGGCGATCTGGAAAGTGCACAACTCTCGTGCAGTCGTGATGTGGATGTTCACATGGGAGCCAACGGGCTGAATTTGGAATGTGTTGCTTGTCATTCGGCTGAGAACCACCAGATACTTGGAAAGTTATACTCAGTTTCGACCGACAACACCAATCGTGTCACTTGTGAGCAATGTCATACAAATTCAGCACACCTGAGCGATGTTCTGAATCGCCATAGCTCAAAGGTTTCATGTCAGGCCTGTCATATTCCGGAATACGCGAAGGTAAACTCAACAAAGATGGCCTGGAAATGGTCTGATGCAGGAAAATTGAAGGATGGGAAGCCATATGAGGATGATGATTCCTTAGGCAATCACACTTATCTGTCGATCAAGGGTTCCTTTAAGTGGGCGCGGAATGTAAAGCCCGATTATATCTGGTTTAATGGTACGGCAGATCAATATCTGCTGGGCGATACCATTCAATCAGTCCCGGTAAAAATGAATAGATTGAATGGTTCGTATCATGACAGATTATCAAAAATAATTCCTGTGAAAATCCATACTGGCGACCAGATATACGACAAGGTTTATAATCGGTTGGTACAACCAAAACTCTATGGTGAGACAGCCGGTGATAGCGCTTTCTGGAAGGATTTTAAATGGGATGAAGCAGTAGCCGCCGGTATGAAAGAAGCCGGCCTCCCTTATAGCGGACAGTATGGTTTTGTTGAGACCGAAATGTATTGGCCGTTAAACCACATGGTTGCACCCAAGGGGCAAGCCGTTGGTTGTACCGAATGTCATACCCGCGAAAATGGCCGTCTCGCGAAGTTAACAGGTTTTTACCTCCCCGGGCGTGACCGGAATAGGTTACAAGACAGTATTGGTTACTGGATGTTTATGCTGACTTTGGCTGCCGTTTTTGGTCATGCACTGATCAGAATTTTTACAAAAAACTATCGGCAGAGATATGAAAAGCAAATCGTCAGTTATGATGAGGGTAAGCCGGGGGAATGAACAGGATAACGAATATAAGTCAGATTAATATAAGGTAAAAAGATTATGCGTAACGTGTATATTTATAAGGGATTTGAACGCTTCTGGCACTGGTCGCAGGCTTCATTGATTTTGTTTTTGGCATTGACTGGTTTTGAGGTTCATGGTTCTTTCAGTGTATTTGGGTTCGGGAAGGCGGCCGAGTTTCATCGTACTGCTTCCTGGCTCTTGATCGGGTTGATCATTTTTTCCATATTCTGGCATTTCACAACCGGAGAATGGCGGCAGTATATCCCTACCACTAAGCTTTTAAAGGAACAGATCAATTACTATCTGTCAGGAATTTTCAAAGGAGAACCACACCCTTCAATAAAGACCGAACTGAGTAAGCTAAATCCATTGCAGCGAATTGTTTATCTCGGTTTTAAACTGGTTCTGATCCCTATGACAGTTATTTCAGGGATACTTTACATGTTGTATAAGACCATCGATCAAAATAATTTGATTGTAGTTGAAGACTATCCCCTTGCAAGTATTGCATTTTGGCATACCATGGGGGCAATTTTGCTGATGATATTTCTTGTTGTCCATGTATATATGACCACCACAGGCGAGACGCCGACTTCAAATATAAAAGCGATGATAACCGGGTATGAAGAAATAGAAGAAGAGGATGATTCCTCGGTCAGTAACGAAAAAAAACAGGATAAAAAATGAAGAAGCAAAGCTATATGAATCCTTATCTCGCCGGTTTTTTACTTGGCATGGTTTTGTTGGGAACAATCTATGTCACCGGACGTGGTTTAGGAGCGAGTGGAGCAGTGAAGAGTGTTGTACTTTCTTCTGTTATGAAGGTGGCTCCTGAGCATTCAGAGAATACGGCCTATATAAAAACATACGGAGAGGAACATCCAAACGGACCATTGCATGATTGGCTCGTTTTTGAGGTGACAGGCATTCTTATCGGGGCGTTCTTATCGGGTGTAATATCCAACCGTGTTGGAATCAAGCTTGAACATGGTCCCCGTATCACCAATCGTACCAGGATTATCGCCGCTGTGATTGGAGGGGCCTTGTTTGGATTGGGCTCACAGCTTGGACGCGGCTGTACCAGTGGAGCTGCATTGAGCGGAATGGCAGTGATGTCGTTTGGTGGTATTATTACCATGATTGCCATTTTTGGTTCGGGTTATGCTTTTGCTTATTTCTTTAGAAAACTTTGGTTAAAATAATTGACATGGGACCATTAGTACCATTTATTATCAGCAATGAGTTCAATCTGATCATTGCATTGATTTCCGGGATAGGATTTGGATTTGTATTGGAACAGGCTGGTTTTTCTTCAACCAGAAAATTGGTTGGTTTGTTCTACGGTTATGATTTTACTGTGCTTAAAGTGTTTTTTACAGCCGGGGTAACTGCAATGATCGGGGTTTTGTTCCTTGACCGGTTGGGATTACTCGATTTGAGCCTTATCTATATTAATCCTACATTTCTTTGGTCAGCAATGATTGGTGGAGCCATCATGGGATTAGGGTTCATCATAGGAGGTTTCTGTCCCGGTACCGGTATTTGTGCTGCTTCAATCGGTAAAGTTGACGGGATGGCATTTGTCGTTGGATCGGCATTGGGAGTACTGGCTTTTGCAGAAGGATACCCATTGTTTGAAAAAATCTATCTTGCAGAGGCCTGGGGGCCTGTTCTGATCAACGAAAAGCTGGGAATGTCAAAAATTGTGTTCGCCTTTCTTCTCACGGCAATTGCTGTTATCACGTTTTATTTCACGCGGAAGGTTGAAAACCGGGTAAATGGTAACCAGACGAAATCGCCTGCAACAAGATTGTTTAAGTATTCGTTTGCTGTTGGATTTGCTTTCCTGGTTTTGATTATCACTGCCATCCTGCCTGATAAGCAGAGTCGTTTGGAGGCAAGGATCAATAATGATCTTGCCAGAGCCGATTTTGCACAAGTAGAGGTGCCGGCAGATAAACTGGCAGTCGAAATCATTAATAATTATTACAGGATTAATATCATTGATGTTCGGGCACCCGAAGCTTTTAAAGCCTACCATCTGCCTCTTGCTATAAACATTCCGTCTGACAAGATGAATGACAGGCAATGGCAGACAATCCTCGACCAGGAGCACAAGACAAATTACATTTACGCCGATGATCAGCGAACTGCCAGAATAGGGTACTTAAAGGCATGTAATCTCGGTAAGGCTGACAATTATATTCTTATGGGGTCGTCGTCGGCATTTAAGAGTACGTTCACAGATATTTTGCCTCCCGGGCCTGGTGCTGACAAACAAGAGGTTAATGTATATAATTTCAGGCAAAAAGCTGCTGCTGACATGATGCGGCTGGTCGATGCACTTAAAAATTCATCTGCGCCGGTGATCGTCAAAAAGTCGAAGATCAAAGGTGGTTGCTGATGGAATTGTTTCCTGGTGAAGCAACCAGAACAGTATCGGATATAAGTAGAACCCGACGTTGAATTATCAGTAATCAGTGGTACAGTTCTCGTATGGCATTTTAAAGGATTAAAGTGAAACTGTAGCGATTACTTCTCCGGTGGGTGATTTTTTTTACAGGGGAATGAAGGGCTTTTCCGTTAGCACTGACGATCATTCATACAACAAGGGTAAAATAATTCAATAGACAGTCAATTTACAACGCAAAACAAACCTATCTTTCAACGCATAAAAAGCCCTGTCGAACAGGGCTTTGAATAGGTGTATTAATGGTTTGGTATAGGGTTGTTTTGCGCTGATCACTTCCCGATACAGAATTTTGAAAAGATATTTCCGAGTAGTTCATCGTTGGTAATGGTTCCTGTGATTTCACCCAGATAGTGTAATGCCTGACGTACATCTACAGAGAGGAGGTCGGCGGGGAGGTTGCCCTGTAGTCCTGTTTCGATGGCATCGATGGCTGTCAGTGTTCTTTGAAGGGCATCGAGGTGCCTGACATTGCACACCGCGGGACTATCATCGATCTTCAGTTGGCTGACTACCGAAAGCAGTCTGTTGGTGATGAGGTTGAGGTTTTCATGTCGTTTGGCGGAAATGAAGATCATGTCCATTTCAAGCAGGGTCACCAGTTGGGATGGAGCTTCCCCGAGGAGGTCGGTTTTGTTGGCCGCCAGTATATAGGTGCGGTCTTCATGCCCCCCGATGGTGCTGAAGAACCGGAGTTCGTTTTCAATGTCCTGAGGTGTAATGGTTGTCATGTCGAAGAGGTAGATGACCACAAGCGATTGTTCGATGGCCTTGAGTGTTCGCTCAATCCCCATCGACTCGATTTCGTCGTTGGTGTGCCTGATGCCTGCCGTATCGATAAACCGGAAGTTATAGCCGTTTATGACCATGGTATCTTCGATGGTATCACGTGTTGTCCCGGGGGTTTCAGATACGATGGCCCTTTCGTCGTTGAGCAGGGCGTTGAGCAGGGTTGATTTGCCAACATTTGGTTTCCCGGCAATGGTGACTGGTATTCCTTTCCTGACAGCATTGCCCAGTTTGAATGAGTCGATCAGTTTCTGCACTTCTGACCGCATATCACTAAGTAGTTGCCTGAAGGCAGTGCGGTCGGCAAATTCTACATCTTCTTCACTAAAGTCGAGTTCAAGTTCGATGAGTGAGGCAAAATTGACCAGCTTTTCACGTAAGGCAGCAATTTTGGATGAAAAGCCACCCCTTAGCTGATTCATCGCGATGTGGTGCGAAGCTTCCGATTCGGAGGCAATCAGGTCGGCTACAGCCTCAGCCTGCGAGAGATCCATTTTCCCGTTCAGGAAGGCTCTGAGGGTAAATTCACCCGGTGCTGCCAGTTGAGCCCCTTCACCTGTAATCAGTTCAAGCAGTTTCTGCCTGATATAGGAAGATCCATGGCAACTGATTTCCACCATGTCTTCACCGGTATAAGAACGTGGTGACCGGAATACAGTAACCAGCACTTCGTCGAGAATCCCGGTAGTGGGGTGCTCAATGCGGCCGTAGTGAACAGAATAGGGCGCTGCATCGCGAAGTGTTGTATTCCGGTTGGCGGCCTTAAACAGGTTGTCAACCAGTTCGACGGCTTTCGGACCGCTTACCCTGATCAGCGATATGGCACCTTCGCCAGAAGCAGTAGCTGGTGCGGCAATGGTTGTACCCGAAATAGCGGAATGTGTTTTCATGGTCGTTGTATTAGTCAGACAAACTTACTAAAAATAGTGTAACTTTTTCTTTGGCGATGTGATAGGGTATTACGCCGGAGTTTGGCAAGAAGCATGTTAACTGATTTTTTCCTGAAATTTCCCTGAGATTCTGCCGAAATGTCGTATAGTCACTTGCCATTTTAGTTTGGTGGATGGTAAATATTGAATTATGGAAGATATTGATGTATCTTTACTTCTGGTAATTATTGTACAACCTTAAAATTAGCAGATTATGATACGGAGAGTGTTGATAATTATGGGAGCAATCCTGATTTCTGCTGGGACCATAGGCCAGACAGCCAAATCGCAGATGAAAGCAGGCAAGGCTTTTGTGAAGGCGGGTAATCAGATGGAGGCTTTAAATTCATATACGAAAGCCATAGAGCTAGATCCCAACCTCACCGATGCATATGTTGCGAGGGCACAGATTTACGAGTCCATGAAGAATTATAAAGAGGCCATTGCCGACTATGACAGGGCGACGGCCATTGAGCCCAAAGAGTTTGATTGGCCAAATATTTCAGGGCGGCTTAATGTTGAAGCAGGGCAATATGAAGAGGCAGTGGTTTCGCTGCGCAAGGCATTACAGTTGAAGGGCAAAGACCTGGATGCTACGAATTACCTTGTTACGGCGCTTATTGGGTTGAAACGGTATGATGAGGCTATCACCGAGGCAGACCGTGCTTTGGTGCTAAAGAAGACGCCTGTGAATTATTACAATCGTGGACGCATCTACTACCTGACGCGGAATTTTGGCCTTTCAGAGGGAGATTTCAGGAAGGCGCTTGATGATAATCCGAAGTATCTTGAAGCAACTGTTGGGCTGGCGCAATCTCTCTATGAGCAAAAAAAATACGTACAGGCTCTTGGTGTCGCCAATGATGCCCTCAAACTCTCAGAGAACGATCGTCAGGCGCTCCTTGTCCGGGCCAGAGTGTATCATCAGCAAAAGGATTATATGAGCGCCCTGACCGACATGGCCCGAATACTAACTTTGTATCCTGATGCTGCTGATATTGGTGAGATGTATTTCTACCGGGCAACGCTCGCCAGGGAATTCAATCAGCATACAACAGCCATTGCCGATCTGAACCATGCAATCTCCCTCGGGAATGCCTCACCTGAGACCTATTACCTGCGGGGAGTGTGTTATGAAGATATTTTCCAGAAAGAAAAGGCTACAGCCGACTATCTGACCTTTATCGGGATGACTGCCGGCAACAAGGAGCTTGCCGACAAGAATGATCTTGCACATAAGCGTGTATTTGACCTGAATAAGGAATCGGATAAGCCCACCCTCACCTTTACCGATCCTGTGGAACGGGAAAAAGGAACCCTTGATATTATTAAGGGGGTTGAGAAAATTGAACTCAGGGGAAAGGTGATTGATGAGAGCGCCGTCAAGTACATGACCATTAACGGGAAGCGAATTGAGTTGATGGATGGTGTCGTGGAAAAGAACAACACTTTTACCATCCCCTTTGAACCCGGCGAACAAATGGATATTGTGTTTGAAGTTTCTGATGTATACGATAATGTGATGAATCAACGATACGTCATCCGGCGTACTGAAGTAGATCCTCCCGTGATTTACATGATGAATCCGATGGCCTCCGACAACGGTGAACTCTTTATTGAACGAAATGCACAGTTTCAGTACTTCGAAGGAACTATTAATGATGAGAGTCTGATTGCCTCTGTAACAATCGATGGTGTAAATGCAGGCTTCAATCCTTCTGTTTTTAATCCTACTTTTTCTGCCAATATCGACTTGTTAAATAAAGATGCAATCAGTGTGGTGGTGACAGACATACTGGGCAATGTTGCCACGAAAAAATTTACTATAAACAGGGATGCTGCAGCAATGTTCGAAAACAATCCGATGGGAAAAACCTGGCTGGTCTTTATTGAAAACAGCGAATACAAGAGTCTTTCGAGTCTTCAGGGACCTTCACGTGATGTAACCATGATGCGGAATGCACTGGCAAACTACCAGATTCATAACATTATTCATAAAAAGAATATGACACATGACCAGATGCAACGGTTCTTCGCCATCGAACTGAGGGACTTCGTATTGAAAAATCATGTGAGTTCCCTGATCATCTGGTATGCAGGCCATGGTAAGTATTATAGTAATACTGGGACAGGTTACTGGATTCCGGTAGATGGTACCCGTGACGATGAGTTCTCGTATTTTAATACCGATATGTTGAAGGGGGCTCTTCAGCCTTATCAGAATTCAGTGAACCACTTGCTGATTGTTACCGATGCCTGCGAGGCAGGCCCCTCTTTCTTTCTGGCAATGCGGTCGTCAGAAAATGTCAAAGCTGACTGCCACGACTGGAAAGTCAGTAAGGCCCGCTCGGCGCAAGTACTCTCGTCGGCCGGGTATGAGCTTGCGGTCGACAATTCTACCTTTACCTCCATCTTTGCCAAGAGTCTGCTTGATTGTCCGATGACATGTATTTCCATTGATGAGATTGCTCAACAGGTGATTAAAGGAGTTGGACAGACCGCTTCACAGAAACCCCGGTTTGGTCAGCTACAGGGGTTCAAACATGAAGGGGGAACATTCTTTTTTATGAAAAAAACGGATTGATAATTGTCGATTCTTTCGCAGGATACTGTCAATAATAATCTGATTCACTGGATTGGCTGATTCGTCAGCACTGACATATTCATCTATACAGCGCTTTTGCAGATATAATTATGAGAAAGTACATATCCTTGATTGTTTCATTCAAAATATCCCCCGTTGCGAAATTGGTGTTATTCCTTATACTTGGTTTTGGTAATGGAGTAACCGGCCAGACCTACTTTTTCGATCACTATGGGGTTGAAGAGGGTATACCCCATTCGCGTATCTATACAATTTTTCAGGACAGTCTGGGGTTTGTGTGGCTTGGGATGCCTAATGGCGTGGCCCGATTTGACGGCAAGCACTTTGAACTGATGACTGTCTCGAATGGGTTAGCGCAAAATGGTGTCAAAGCAATTGCCCTGGATATGGGAAACAGACTCTGGCTGGGGCATTGGGGTGGTGAGGTGAGCTTGTATTACGATTCAGCCTTTCATATTGTTGATTCATCGAAACTCTACATCAGAGGCGATATTGGCGGGTTTGTGAATAATGTGCTGGGATATAACTGGATTTATACAATGGGAAGTGGCCTGGTTCGTTTAAGAGTTGATAAAGACAACAATTTTTCTAATGTTAGTTTTTTTAAAGGAGCCGAGGGGTTGGGTGACAGAATTTCGTCTGCAGTTAAACTTTCGGATGGCTCACTCTTGTGTGCCGTATATGGATTGGGATTGAGGATTACAACTGACGGTGAGGTATTTAAGCCCTATGAGGTTTCTGAATTTTGCAATGCAGCACTCGTGAGTACATTGGGAATGACCCGAAAAGGGGATATCATCGCCGGTGATGTAACTGGCGCTGTTTATCTGGTAAGTTCTAAAGATAAGAGACTACACTTATTGAAGCCGGGCGATGGTGTTACATACATTACCCAGGTAGTGGAAGGGTGGGATGGAACCATTTATTGCGCTACGTGGGGAAGGGGCCTGGTAAGTATCAGTGAAACAGGTGTGGTAAAGTGTTTTGATTTCGGAAATGGGTTGGAGGCGTCATTTCTGATTTGTCTGAATTCCGACAGGGAGGGCAATCTGTTGGTAGGCTCGCGTGATGAGGGCCTTTTTGTGTTTAAAGGGAATTACCTTTACGCTTATGGGACTGAAAACGGATTGCCGGGGGAGCAGGTTTGGGCGATTCTTCAGCATAACCGGAAAGTTTGGATAGGAACCGATAAAGGGGTAGCTGTGCGTGATCAGGATGAAGGTGAAAAGTTGTTTTCAGAGGTAGCACCATGCAATAAACTCCAGTCGGGTTTTCAGGTACGTTGTCTGGCAGCATCTCCCGGCACCATCTATGCCGGAACGCTTGATGGCGGCTTATGGTCGGTACCTGCATCCGGCGGACACTTTTCGCCGGTGGAGGTAGTTAATGCAATGCTTCCCCAACCGGCATTGGTTACTTCGTTGGCCTGGTTTGCCGGAAATTTATGGATTGGAACAGCCGAAGGATTGTATCGTTACTTCCCGGAGAAGGAACAGATCAACAGGCATACACGATCGACAGGATTAGCAGGAAACGACATTCTGGCGCTGGCCGTTGAAGGAACCAGCCTTTATGTAGCATGCCGTTCACGGGGAATAACGTGTATTGACCAATCTTTGAATCCGGTAGAGACATTCGGGGAGGGTATTCTTCCGTTGAGCCTGGCCCTTGATGATAATTCAAGTCTGTGGGTAGGCACGGAAGGTCAGGGATTGGTGCAATTTGTTAATCGCAATGAGGTAAAGCGGTTCACCAAAACCGATGGATTGCTCTCTGATTTTATCCCTGCCGTGGAAGTTTCAGACAAATGGGTTTATGTTGGAACTACTTTTGGAATGAATCGTATTCTGCCCGACAGCAATATAATCGAAACGTATACCCGTCGTACTGGATTTACAGGTGTTGAAGTCAAAAGCAATGCCATCAGGAAGATGAAGGCGGGCAGGGTTTGGTTTGGAACGGCTCATGGGATTAATTGTTTTAATCCAACGACACCAAGGGCTCCATGGCAGGCTCCTGCTACCAGGATAGATCAGGTGATGATTAATCTGAAGCCGGTATCTTTTGGCGATCAGATGTCGGTTTCGTATACCCAGAATAATTTCTATTTTGAGTACAGGAGTGTTTCAATTACCTGTCCCGATCTATTGAAATACCGCTACAGGCTGATAGGAGCCATTCCTGAATGGAGTAAACCGGTTGATGAGCGTTTTGTTAGTTTTCCTGGACTGAGTCCTGGTGCTTACCGTTTTGAGGTTCAGGCCTGCGATGCTTCAGGGCAATGGCTTGGTGCAGTGGCATCGGTTGTCTTTACGATCCGTCGGCCTTTCTGGCAGACGCCGTGGTTCACAATGGTTGCCTTGCTGGTTCTGTCGGTTTTTGTAATGGGATTTTTTAAGTACAGGGAACGGAAGTTAAAATCCGAAAAACTGATTCTGGAAGCAAAGGTGAAGAAACGAACAGTCGAGTTGATGGCCACTGCAGCACAATTGGAGATGAAAAACCGTGACATCACCGACAGCATCAATTACGCCCGCAGGATCCAGATGGCAATTATGCGACCCGAAAAAGAACTTCAATCAATGGTGCCTTTGTCGTTCATCTTTTACCGACCCAAGGATATTGTCAGTGGCGACTTCTATTGGTTTTCGGAACGGAAAGGGATCAGGATGGTTGCAGCAGCTGATTGTACCGGCCATGGCGTTCCCGGTGCTTTTATGAGTATGATCGGTATCAGTTATCTTAATGAGATTATCAATGAACGCAAGGTAACCAACCCTGCTCAGGTGCTTGAACAGTTGAGGTCTTATGTTATCAGTGTTCTTCAACAAACAGGGCGCGAAGGTGAGACCAAGGATGGTATGGATGTGGCACTGATGGCCTGGGACCAGAAGAACAATATACTCCGGTTTGCCGGTGCTTTCAACAGTCTTTACCTCTGCCGCTTTGGAAATGTTGAGCCACTTGTCCCAAATGGTGAAGAAGAGATTCTGCATCACCCGGCACTACTTGAAATAAAGGGCGATAAGATGCCCGTGGGAACATCCATGCGTGATCAGCAGCCTTTCACCAATCATACGATCAAAGTTGTTCCGGGTGATTCAGTTTATCTGGCTACTGATGGTTTTATTGACCAGTTTGGTGGTCCGCATGAGAAGAAATTCATGGCACGTCGTTTTCGGGAGATGTTGCTTGATCTGGCTGGTAAAACAGCCGATGTAAAGGCACGGAGGGTCGCTGCATCGTTTGATGAATGGAAAGGAAACCTTTTGCAGATCGATGACGTACTGGTTATTGGCATCGACCTGGAACCATAAAATACATTGGTTATGCCAGGAATCTACCAAACAATAAAAAAGATGCAAAACGAAGGAGCTTTGCTTGTCTACACGGGAGAAGTCAATCCGGATGTTGTCAGTCGGTTGCTTCAACTGGCTGAAGACAAACTCGATGCCGGTGGATGCCCTTCAGGTGTGCGTAAACGGGTGTTCCATATATTAGTAGAGTGTCTTCAGAATCTTTATCACCACGCAACTCCACTGAAGATACCCGGAATGGATGGTACCCTGTCTGAGTCGGTGGTGCAACTCCGTAGCGATGACACCGCCTTCTATGTCGAAACCGGAAATTACCTTTCGGCTGCCAATAAGGAAAAATTAGAATTATATCTAGGACGGATCAATAGCCTCGATAAGGACCAGATCAGGGAGTATTATAAGAAAACCATGTCGGAAAACGGATTTACTGCCAAAGGGGGTGCTGGTTTGGGATTTATCGACATTGCCCGCAAATCGGAGGAGATTCTTGTCTACAACTTTATTCCTCTTGGTGATGATGTGTATTTTTTTGAATTCAGTGCAAAAATTAAACTATAAAAGCCATGCCCCTTAAGACACTTTTGATCGAAAAAACAAGGCAAACACCTTTTATTCATTTTATTCCCGAAGAAGGGCTTTTTAAAATTGGCGGGCGTTCAATCCCGGAAAATACATTTGCCTTCTATGAACCTGTTATTGCCTGGCTTGAGGATTATGTAAAAGATCCGGCCAAAGTGACTGTTTTTGAGGTTCATCTTGAGTATTTTAATACAAGCTCATCTAAGTTTATTCTTGAATTGTTCAGAAAGTTACAACAAGTAAAGAATGTTTCGGGCAGCGAATTCGAGGTCATCTGGTTTTATGACAAGGACGATGAAGAGATGATGGAAACCGGTGAGGACTATCGCGATCTGACCGGGATTCCATTTAAAATCGTCGAAGCATAGATGATCCTTCTCTCAAAACGATTAGCCATGGTTTTCTGGCTTTCTACTGCTTCTCAGCCCTGATGGTTTTCAGAAACCCATGCATCGAGGCAGGCAGGTCTGTAAACTTTTCCCTGGTGTTGAACCATTCGTCCATGCGGCTGTCACCAAATCCCTGTATCCTGTAATCGGGTAATCGTGTCGCAAACCACGTTTTAACAAACAAGTCAACTAACCGCTCTTTCTGCTGGTGAGTGAGGTTGTACTTCTGTACCACCGGTTGCTCTGTCATTATATGAAAGAGTTCATGAATCAGGGTGTTTTCAGGATTATTATATCCTTTAAAAGTTCCGTAAACTGTTGTGAACAGTGTAATCTGACCAGTCTCATCATTGTAGCTGCCACCCGGGCCGTACAAGGTAAGAAGAATAGTGTAACCGGGCCGCGGATTATAATCCCATTTGCTGCTCAGGCGATGCATTACATCCAGTGCAGAATCCAGAAATGACAGAATCGCTGACACCTTGCCATACCCCTTTGCGTAATCTTCTTTCCGGTACACAGACTGCCGCATTACATTTATCAGCGTGTTGTATGAACTGTCGTTTAGTCTTTGGTTGCGGGCATCATCAAGGAGTTCTGCAATTATTGTATGATTGGGCCATGCTACCTTGTACGCATGCTGATCGAAGAATCCGATCATGCAGATGTTGTGCCAGATATACTCCGATTCCTCCTCAACAGTTGGTGTCTTTATTTGAATGGTGTATTGACCCCTTGCTGAAAGATGTAGCCAGGTGAGGATAAAAATCGCCAGAATAGTTGAAACGGTGCGGATAAATCTCATTTTCTGAACGTTGTGTTTAGCGTTATAACCAGAATCCATGAAATTATTTTTAATGGAGGTTCTTCCCTTTATCAATGTGTATCATCCAGGCCGGGATTGTAATCTCTTTAGCTCCCTGAGTCGTAATTATTGAGCGCTTTAGTAGAGGGTAGTGATAAAGTTTCCGTATTGGGTCAGATGGGCAAAAATACAACTTTTCACGGTTTCGCATGACGAGATAACAGCCATAACATCACCGGGTGTTTAACTGTCGCGGATAATAAAGATATCGTATTTAAGAAGTAACCACGGTAAGTTCGCTTATCGTCTGCCCGCAGCGTACTGCGATGTCTTCTCAGACCTTACATTGGTGCGGCCGGAACTTTGTTCGGCAGCCCTGCCCTGTCTTGGACTGCGGGTATGCTGCTGTTTAGGTTTCTTGACCGGATTGTGATCAATCAAAGGGAAAGAATGGTTGTCATTTACCGGGATTTTCTTCCCAATCAGCTTTTCGATGTCGCGCAACAACGGTTTTTCCTCTGCATCACAGAATGAATAGGCGGTTCCTTTTGCTCCGGCACGGCCTGTACGGCCGATTCTGTGCACATAGGTCTCTGCCACTTCCGGTAATTCGTAGTTAATCACCCATTCCATCTCTTCGATGTCGATACCACGGGCAGCGATGTCGGTGGCTACCAATACACGGGTAGTCTGTTCTTTGAAATTGGACAGTGCGCGCTGACGTGCATTCTGCGATTTGTTGCCATGAATAGCTTCAGCCTTGATTTTATTCTTTTCGAGGACTTTTACCACCTTGTCGGCACCGTGCTTGGTGCGGGTAAAAACCAGCACCGATTTGATATTTTTGTCCTCCAGAACCTCAAGTAACAAGGCAGGCTTGTTGCCCTTATCGACAAAATAGACAAACAATCTGATGATTTCAACCGTGGTGGCAGAGGGTGTTATTTCTACCTTGACGGGATTGTTCAGGATGGTGTTTGACAGTTTGATGATTTCGGGAGGCATGGTGGCCGAGAAAAAGAGCGATTGGCGCTTCTTTGGCAACAGCGCGATGATGCGTTTGACGTCGTGTATAAAGCCCATATCGAGCATGCGGTCGGCTTCATCAAGAACGAAGTATTCAATATCGTGCAGCGAAATAATGCCCTGATCGATCAGGTCGAGCAGGCGGCCCGGTGTAGCAACCAGAATATCAACGCCGCGACGTATGGCGTCGGCCTGTGGGTTCTGGTTCACACCACCAAAAACAACGGTGCTGACCAATCCGGTGAAGCGGCCATAAGCCTGAATACTATCGTTGATCTGGATAGCAAGTTCGCGCGTGGGCGTTACGACCAGACTTCTGATTTTGCGTTTTTTCCCGAAAGTTTTTGATTCGAGCAGCAGTTGCAGTATTGGGATGGTGAAGGCGGCTGTTTTTCCGGTACCTGTCTGGGCACAACCCAGTAGATCAGTGCCCTGGAGTATGATGGGAATTGACTGTTGCTGAATAGGGGTGGGGGTGTGGTAACCTTCTTGTTTTAATGACCTGAGTATAGGTTCAATGAGGTTTAACGACTGAAATGACATAAAGAATTATATGGTGGATACTTTCCACTGAACCAAAACCTGACTAATAAAAGGAAGGGAAATGTTCTGAGGTGAATTTGCGGCAAAGGTACACATATTATATTGATAAGTGACCGGGCCGGCTTCAGCCTGAGATAATCATTGGAATTATTAAATACCCGATGTATTCAGGTTTCCCAAACTGATGGTGACGGTCTTTTTCTGCAGCGGATCGTCATCGTTAATCAGATTGAGGGTCACTTGCAGATGGAGGTTGTAGATGCTGAGTTCGGTGTCCTTTGATGAAATTTTGCCAATCTTAAGGATGTCGGCATTAATGATGCCGTAACGGCGCGAAACTTCCGCTTCAAATATCTCATCAGGATGAAGGTCCAGAACTGAATTGTCGTAATCGCGCAGGTCGTAAATATTGGCCATCTCATGAATGGTTAGAATCTGGAGGTTTTCAATTCCTTCCATGTTGGTGGTAAACCAACTGTGAGAGTGTTCATCAATTAAGCAGCGGTTTAGGTCATCTTTCATCAGGATTCGGGCACAGTTGATGATAGCACGCCCATAGAAATTATGATCGAAGATGTAGATGCGGTCGAAAGTGATGGCGTAACGCAGGTTGATGGCTCCAATGATCTTACGGAGTTTCGGGTAGAGGTGAAATGCATTGTAAACCCTGATAACAACAGCAAAATTAATAGCGAAAACCAGGCTGTGTAGGGGCGTATCAAAGATCAGGTATCCACCATCACCTGTGCTTATAAAGGTTCGGTTGATCTCCTCCTCCGAAGTTTTCTGAAAAAGGTATTTGTGGTTGGTGAAGCACTGTTTTAACGTAAGGTTAAAGATAGCCTTGAAAAGAAAGGGGATCAGCGTCTGTTCAAAGGAACCGAACGAACTGTATTTGAAAATATCAATGCCAAGCACACTTTTTCTCCCGATATCGGAATAATCGACATATTGGACGAGTCTATCATAGAGGTCTTTCTCGTCGGGAATGATGTTGGTTTTTTCAAACACTACACGGCTGTCGGTTTCATCGAGTATTTTTCTGATGTCGTCGTATTGCAGTGCCTTGATGTTTTTCTCGTAATCCATGGGTTATGTGGTTCAAATTGAAAACGTAAAAATACAGATTCACCGGCTAATAAAAAAGAAACCTTGCTCAGAGGTCTCCCCCGGTGGGTGCCTGTCAGCAGATAGTAACATGAAAAATGCACCACAGGTGATCGTATAGCGGTTTTAATAAAATTCTTAGGTGTCAAATCTACATTTCAAGATAATGCTTATATTTACAACATCAATCCTAATTCGTTGTTATCGGGAACCTCGCCATGAAGTAACCGATCATCACCAAAATTAAATATCTGTTATCGATGAGAAAATTATTCTTTTCTGCAATCTGTCTTGCATTGTTTTCCTGCGCAAGTTACAAGGATGAGCCATCGCTCAATCTGAACGTTGAATGGAAATTCATTACTGGTGATGATCCATCCTTTGCCTTACCCGGTTACCTTGACTCTGCCTGGAAGTCGATGCCCGTCGACAGGATATGGGAGTCGGCAGGTTTCGATCCCTATGACGGTTATGCCTGGTACAGGTTGCGTATTGTAATCCCTTCGGAGTTAAAGGAGAAGGCTCTGTTGAAAGATAGCCTGAGAATCTACCTCGGAAAAATCAACAACTTTGACCAAACCTTCCTGAATGGACAACTCATCGGAATCAATGGGGAGAATGCCATACCTGCCATGGCCTCTGACACCAACTTTATTCATGCCCCAACTAATTTCTGGGATAAACCCCGCCCTTATACACTTGCAGTCAATGACCCCCGTATCAGGTGGGATGAAGAAAACGTAATCGCTGTTCGCGTATTCGACCAGGGCGGTCAGGGTGGAATGCACTCTGGGGGACAGTTTATTGCAATGACCAAATTGACAGAGTACCTTACATTGGATAATCAAAAGACGCCTTTTATATTCGTCGACAGGGGACTGAGCAAAACAGTATTGTTACAGAATCATTCTAATGCTTACACCATCGAAGGAAAGTTTCACATCAGTGCCCTGGATAAACTGAGTGGCAAGGAAATCTTTTACCTTATGCGGACGATTGAACTGAAGCCAGGTCAAAAGGAAGAGTTCAGCTTCAACCTCGAACAACTCGACCAATCGGCACTCATCAGCTATGTTTTCGATGTTAAAGGCTCAGGACAGGAATTGAAGGTTACGGATGAGTCGCCCTATATCACCACTCCACAGGCACCCGAAGAGCCCCGTATTAACGGAGCCGTGGTAACGGCAGTACGTCCCGGCAAACCTTTCCTCTTTACCATTCCGGCAACGGGTATACGGCCCATGACCTTCGAAGCGCAGGGACTACCGGCTGGCCTTATACTCGATGCAAGAACAGGGATCATTACCGGCCGTGTCATGGAGAAGGGTCAGTACAACGTGACTCTGAAGGCTGTCAATGCAAAAGGATCAACCACCCGGGATCTGAAAATTGAGATCGGTGACCGTATTTGCCTCACACCTCCGATGGGATGGAACAGTTGGAATTGCTGGGGACTGGCAGTCGATGAACAAAAGGTGATCGCCAGTGCAAAGACCTATCGCGATAAAGGGTTAATGAATCACGGGTGGACCTACATCAACATTGATGATGGTTGGGAAATTCATCAGGATTCCATGCCCAAACGCGATCCTTCGGGTAACATACTGACCAATTATAAATTCCCGGATATGAAACGTCTGGGTGACAGTATCCATGCCCTGGGATTGAAATTTGGCATCTATAGTTCCCCCGGACCCCTGACCTGTGGCGGCTATACCGCCAGCTATCAACATGAAAAGCAGGATGCAGGCTCCTTTGCCGCCTGGGGTGTCGATTATCTGAAATACGACTGGTGTTCGTATGGTAACATAGCCAAAGACACGACCCTTCCTGAGTATAAAAAACCCTATTTCGTAATGCGTGATGCCCTGCTATCGGTCGATCGCGACATCGTTTACAGCCTTTGTCAATATGGAATGGGTAAAGTATGGCAGTGGGGTGATGAAGTAGGCGGTAACCTTTGGCGTACTACAGGCGACATTACCGATACATGGGAGAGCCTGAAAAGTATCGGGTTCAGCCAGGTGGAGAATCAACCCTATGCCAGGCCAGGTAACTGGAATGACCCCGATATGCTGATCGTAGGATGGGTAGGCTGGGGGCCAAGCCTCCATCCCACTCGCCTGTCTCCTGATGAACAATACACCCACATCTCGCTGTGGAGCCTTCTTTCATCTCCTCTGCTGATTGGCTGTGACCTTGAACGCCTTGATGCCTTTACCCTGAACCTTCTTACCAACGATGAAGTGATTGCAGTAAATCAGGACTTGCTTGGCGTTCAGGCCAGACAGGTAACCGTCGATGGTGATATTCAGGTATGGGTAAAACCTCTGGCTGATGGAGGGCAGGCTTTCGGTGTCTTTAACCTCGGCGACAAGACAGCTAATTATGTAGTCGATGCTGAAAAGGCCGGACTTAAACCTGGGGGAGAACTCCGTGACCTCTGGCGGCAGAAATCACTGGGCACTGCAGGTAATGATATCCGGATGGCCATCCCTTCACATGGTGTGATGTTGTATAAGGTGAAGTAGATATTCCTCCCTTTTAGAGTTAAAACCTAATGGTACTGGTTTCTGATAACTGGTTTTTGATGGTGCAAAGCATATTAGTTGCAAACAGGTATGTGTAAACCTTCAGAAGTTGGTAATCAGAAACCTCAGTTGTCTCAACGAAGTTAAATTATAAGCCTTATTCCATGCTGAAAAAATCAATTCTTAACCTGTGCCTCCTGCTTTCTGCTATAACCATTCAGGCGCAGCCCTGGCAACCAGCCGGTGATAAAATCAAGACTTCCTGGGCCGATAAGGTAGACCCGGCAAGCCCGTTACCCGAATATCCGCGACCACAGATGGTACGCGATCAATGGCTCAACCTGAATGGCCTGTGGAACTATGCCATTCTGCCTGCCGGCAATGCCATCCCGGCAACCTTTGACGGGAAAATACTTGTTCCTTTTGCCATTGAATCATCCCTTTCGGGTGTCGGGAAAAACGTGGGTATCGGTAATGAGTTGTGGTACAGCCGGCAATTTGATGTTCCTGAGGCCTGGAAAAAGCAACAGATACTCCTTCAGCTCGGGGCAGTCGACTGGAAAGCCGACATTTGGATCAATGGCGTGCAGGTAGGTGGGCACAGGGGTGGTTATACACCTTTCAGCTTCGACATCACCCCTTTTCTAAAGCCGGGGGCTATGCAGGAAATTGTGGTCAGGGTATGGGATCCTTCCAACCAGGGTTTCCAGCCGCGTGGGAAACAGGTTACCCGCCCGGGTGGCATCTGGTACACCTCTGTTACCGGCATCTGGCAAACCGTATGGCTTGAGCCTGTAGCCCCGGCGTATATTGGTAAGGTGGCCTCTGCTCCCAACATTGACGGGAATACCGTTACGGTGAAGACTTTCTCATCTGAAGACACAAAGGATGCCTTCGTGGAGGTTAGGGTTATGGATGGCGGCAAATTGATTTCGCATGGCAGAGGCATTCCCGGGAATGAGGTGTTGCTGGCGGTGCCACAGGCTAAGCTATGGAGCCCTGAATCTCCGTTTCTTTATGACCTCGAAGTCGATCTGATCGTTAAAGGTAAGGTTACCGACCGGGTAAAGAGCTATTTTGGAATGCGCAAGATTGCAACCCATAGAGATGCTAATGGTATTGTCAGGTTGCAACTCAACAACCACGACTATTTTCAATTCGGCCCCTTAGACCAGGGATGGTGGCCTGATGGCCTTTATACTGCTCCCACCGATGAAGCGCTCAGGTTCGATATTGTTAAAACAAAGGAATATGGCTTCAACCTGATCAGGAAACATGTGAAGGTAGAACCTGCCCGCTGGTATTACCATTGCGACCGCGAAGGGATGCTCGTGTGGCAGGATATGCCAAGTGGTGACGATGGCCCGGACTGGCAACCTGGCATTTATTTCAACGGAACTGAAGTGAACCGAAGCCCACAGTCGGAGGAGAACTTCAGACGGGAATGGAAGGAGATTATTGATTTGCTGATCTCCGATCCGTGTATAGTGGCCTGGGTGCCGTTCAATGAATCCTGGGGTCAGTTTAAGACACCCGAGATCGTTCAGTGGACGCAATCATACGACCCTTCAAGACTTGTTAACCCGGCAAGTGGCGGTAACCACTATCCTGTTGGCGACATGCTCGATGTACATCATTATCCCGACCCGGAACTATCGCTGCTTGATGGAAGCCGTGCCTGTGTATTGGGTGAATATGGCGGTATCGGGCTGGCCATTGAAAACCATCTCTGGGTAAAAGACCGCAACTGGGGTTATGTACAATATAAAACCAGCGAAGAAGCTACTGATACCTACGTGAAGTATGCCGAAAAACTGAAGAACCTTATCCGGTCGGGGTTTACGGCTGCCATCTATACCCAGACTACCGATGTGGAAATAGAGGTCAATGGACTGATGACCTACGACCGTAAAGTGATGAAACTTGATATGGATCGCCTCCGTAAGGTGAACCGGGAGATATGTGAATCGCTTACCAAGGAAAATGGAAATTAGTTGCCGATTTCCATAACTGTATCAACCCTTTGTGTTGCTAATACTGATCAGTTGGTATCGGATCAACAATCAATAGTTTGAAATAAAAGGCCAGACAGGTATATGTTTAATCCTCCCCTTAATCCTGATGTATTGGGAGCTGCTTTTGGCTGATCGCAAGGCGCCTGATTATCAAAAAATACTGCTGTTAAGAATATAATCATGCAGTTGTATTTTTGAAATATCTGAACAGCTTCCAAAAATTGCCAATAAGAATATACCTGTAACTGTTTTCATGATGTGGGGGCTAACCCACCGTGAATACAGGCATGCAGGAATTCCAAAACATTTACTTGTCAAATCGTTGTTGTGTTTGTTCAGTGTGCTCATGTTCAGTATCCCATATCGCTTCGCATTACTTATGACATCATAATGGCTAACGTTATTCCTTAATCACTTTTAAAAAAGCCCTCTTATTCCCGGCACTTATATCAATAAAATAAATACCTGCCGGTCCGTCCACATTGATTTCAGGTTTATCACTGTTGAGGAATGTTTGTCTGCTTATCTCCTGGCCCATGTAGTTTCTTACTATTACTTCGATTTCGGCGTAAACAACCGGTAAATCTATTGTAAGGGTACCGAAGCATGGATTGGGATAGATTACCGGTACGCCACCAAAATCATTTTCTAAAATGCCTATATTATTCACGACAATACACGCTGAGGTATCAGTACAACCGTTTTGGGTTACTTCAACGGCATAACTTCCGTTTGTTGTAGCGGTGAAGCTTCGGTTGGCAGCACCGGGGATAACAGCCATATTGCTGCAATCGAGCCATTGGTATTCAGCATCTGTAGTGTTGGCCGTAAGGGTTGGGGATGTGTTGGTTACCGATACGTCGATTGTCGGGATGGTTAAATTCAGTGTAACCACAGAATCGCAGCCTGCTACATTGGTCAGTGTGTCGGTTGCAGCATAGTTACTGGCAGTGTAGGTGATCCCGTTTATCCAGGTATAGCTGTCGCAGGCAGTAATTACATCGGTTCCCGCTGTATTACACAGCGAATAAATACGTACACGACCGGCAGTAACTCCATGCCCGTTATCATTATAGGGATCTCCTATAGCGACTGTAATTGCATCGGGCATGCTTACATTAGAATTTGACCAATCATAAGTAATCTCTCCTTCCATATCTGTCCCTTTTTGTATCCATGCCGAACCGTTCCATTTGAATACATGAACATACCCTGTATCCATTTCATATTTTTTTTTAACCTTTACAGCCACCGTGTTTGCATCGGGCATACTTATGACACTGCCTGAGTTATCATGATCAGCATCCCCGTCGATATCATCCCCTTTTTGTACCCATTCCAAACCGCTCCATCTGTATATGCGCACATGTCCGCGGTCAATTCCATTCCCGTCATTACCGGGAGCCCCTACAGCCACTGTATTAATATCGGGCATGCTTACCGACATTCCTGATTCATCATCTTCAGCATCCCCGTTGATATCAGCACCTTTTTGCACCCATGCCGAGCCGTTCCAGTTGTATACGCGCACATGCCCGCTATTATCGCCGTTCCCGTCATTACCGGGAGCCCCTATAGCCACTGTATTAGTATCGGGCATGCTTATTGATTTGCCCGATTGATCATATTTAGCTTTCCCTTTGATATCAGTCCCTTTTTGTACCCATGCCGAACTATTCCATGTGTATATTCGCACATACCCGGAATAATCTCCTTTCACGTTCTCATTTTCGGCAGACCCTACAGCCACTGTATTAACGTCGGGCATGCTTAATGAAAGGCCAAATCTGTCTCCTCTCAGTTTCCCGTCAATATCAGCCCCTTTTTGCACCCATGCCGAACCATTCCATGTGAATATCCGTACTTGTCCGGCCAGGTATTCGTTACTGCTATTATACGGAGCCCCTATAGCCACCGTGTTTGCATCGGGCATACTTACGGTAAGGCCTGACATTTCATTGTCAGCTTTCCCGTCTATATCAGCTCCTTTTTGTATCCATTCTGAACCATTCCTGGTGTATATTCGTACGTGCCCGCGAAATACCCCATTCCCATTATTATACTTAGCCCCTATAGCCACCGTGTTTGCATCGGGCATGCTTACAGAAATGCCCGAATTATCTCCACCAGATTCTCCTTCAATGTCCTGGCCTATTTGGTCCTGCGCATATGCACCTATTGCAAGTACTACTATGCTGATTAGTAAAAGAGCTGTTCTCATGTTTAATTATTTGTTTTATGTCGTAGCTTTTCAAATTCACTCATGATACTATATTCTCAGGGTTCAATTTTGATTTATCTGACCGGACACTGTAACTAGCCGTTCTGCATTGTGATTGATGTCTGCCGACAGGAAGAAAAGCAGCCTAACCGAATCAGGGGCATCAACCTGCACTGATTACATCGTGCAATTTACAAAATAAAAGGAATCAGACTTTACCTTTCGTGATTTTTTATAGAAAATCTGATGCTTTTCCCTGATTCGTTTTATATCCTCAATGCGTCGGGTTCACTGGTAAATATGGTTTGAAGATTTGATCACTTCTTCTGTTAAAATCTATTTTAGAATTGAACAGCCGATTCATTTCTCTCCTTCCCCTTCCTTTTACCTTCATTGTTAATTGATTGCACTGATCACTCTGAGTTTTGATTTGGTGTAGGTTGTCTTTTCATATCGACCTTATTCTATCTGGGGCCTATAAATCTATCACCGTTAAAATGAATCATGTGCTCTGGAAATTCCATTATCCAAACTTCTGTATCCCATGCAATCTCTGTTGTATGTTTTTTAAACTCTGAAAAATCAGGGAATGCAGAGACATATATCTTACCCGCCTCACAATTTTTCAAAAAATCCTCTAATTCGACAATTCGTTTAGGCGACATTGGACCATGTGAAGTAACAGCCTCAATTAAATAAAGCCAATTTTTCTTTTCGTCATAAATTACAATGTCAGGCAATTTGCTATGTTCGGTAATTGAAATTCCAATCTTTTCAAGTGCTTCCTTATCTATGTGCAAATCTTTGTTCTCTGTGTCTCCGACATAAAGTATAGCTGAACCTTGTGCAAATCGTGAAGCAAACTCTTCAACTACCGCTGCCTGAACCTCATTATGCTTTCCTGGTGATAACATTAAAACGCTACCATCTGAAAGTTTTAACGGAACTCTTGACATTTTTCGTTCTTTGTTATACTTCTCCTTTAATGCACCAATTTTTGATGTAAAGTTATGTATTGCTTTTTCCCAATCCCCCATTCTGAATGATTTTATCGTTTCAAGAGCAATCTCGGAAATTGCATAATGTGTAAGAGGACTATTTACTGGCAAACCCGGAAGATCAGGATTGTAATCGGCAATCCCCGCTTGTACAAATTGGTGCAGAACCTGTCTCCTTATTGTTTCTCTGGTATTTGGCGCATATTCTTTCTGAAAGTTCTCTGAAATAAAATTCATAATCCCTTTTGAAATGCCCAGACTTTGCCTGAATGCCTTTGACCACCTATCTTTTTCTTTGATATTGCATAGAGCAAGGAAAGTATAACCAGAAATCTCATTTTGTTGAGCATCAGGCAACCCCAACTCTCGCAAAATCATCTGTGCTTCTCGTATTTTTGACATAAGATTTTTCTATAAGGACTTCATTAACAATAATATCAATAACCTGTTTGCCGGGATTATCAAATTCTTTGACTCTGCTGCCAATTATTTTAATATCGTCTAATGGTGGCATCTTGATCTGTTTTAGTTCACTTGCACCAACTTGCGTATTTCCATTAAAAGTCCTGAAATAGGTATCAAATAAACTACTACTGTAGAGTGCAGAAATACCCCAAATTTCATTTTCTGACAAATCTCCGTCTGGACGATGTATATAATTCAAATGATTCTCAAAACCAATCATTTCAGCATTAAAAGTTGAGGAAAAGTATGGACAGCAAATCAATCTGCTTTTATCATCTTTTGAACTGAATCTGCGAATTAAAATATAGTTTTTATTTTTTAAGAGAACTTTTCTTGAATCGCTAGCGTTAACAATAAGACTTGGTTTTTTCCCTTTTTGAAGAGGGTAAATGAAATTCATCTCTTTGATGTTGTGTAACCAGATTAGCGGAGAAAGTGATTCATTTATAATGCCTTCTGTTTTTAGAAATTCTGTACACCTGAATGCAACGACAGGGCCTGTTGATATTTGAATGTTAAAGTCGTTCAAAGTATTGTGCCACATTTTAAAAACTTCAATAGTACTTGTTTCTTTGTCGTTCGAAGGAATAAACAAAACCTTGTCTTTTGATTTCAAATCAATTAATGAACTGGTTTTAAACCTTTTTTCTGTTGGATTATTCAATCCTTTATCGCATTCAGAAACGGTGATTATAATTTCTTCGTTGAATTGTTTTGTCGCCCGTAGAATGATATTTTCCTGAAGTACATTATCATTTTTGAACATTTTATTACGGGATTCAAAAATGTGTATGTTTGAAATACTTACATCGTTGAAGAAAGATTGCCTGAAAGCTTTGAAATAATTTCCAGCTGCGAAACTTCTGGGAGTTATAAAAATTAATTCTCCATCCTGTTTCAGTAATTTAGCAGCAACACCCATAAACAAAGAATAGATGTTTGGTTGTCCATATACCAATTCTTTTGCAGCTATTGCTCTTTTGTCAGTTTTAGGGATTTTAAAATATGGCGGATTCGAAATTATATAATCGTACTGATTCACTTTTTCAAATCTGAATAAAGTGAATGTATTAAAAATCATTGAATTTTCAATTACAAAATCAGTTCGGTTTATCTGGTATTTTAATTTAATACTTCTCTCCGCCAGCCAGGAATCAAGAAAATCAATCACCTGTTGGGTAACTGATAAAACCTTTTCGTCAGTCTCGAATAATGATAACTTGATCTCGTTTATATCGGTCTTAAGGATTAATTTCTCAATCAGCGAACATGATAAAATACCTGTACCACAGCCTGGGTCAAGAATTGAAATCTTATTCGATTTCGGACTTCCCAAATTTCCCATGAAATCAGCAATCTGCTTAGAAGTAAAATACTGCCCGTTATCTTTTTTATGCTTGTCAGATGTAGAACATGCGTATTCAAGCCCGATAAACTCAGCAAACTCAGAAGGTACTTTATGTTTTTCTTTTACCGTTATCATTATACAAAAGTAATCAATCCCGGGAGGATTGTTCAAAATTTGACTTTTTATATACTGAAGTATCAGGTTAAGGGTGGTGCATACGAAAGTGAGCTGGTCTAATATGTCTGGACAATTATTTGACAAAGTTAAGTTAAGGTTTTCAATTGCACTAGGTTTGGCAGGCAAAGTTATTCTGAAATTTTCCTGAGACCCTCCCAAAGAGGTCTCAAGGACAATTTCGGAAATAACTTTGGCTTCGTCCTTATGGTAATTTCATGTTTAAGCTGCTGATCTGTAAACATACTCAGGGGTTCTTTTTTGCAGGGAAGAGTGATCTCTCCTATAGTTATAATATTGAATAAAATCATCACACACCTTCAAAACATCCTGTCCATCTTCAAGGTGTATCAGGTACAATTTTTCGTATTTGATCGTTCTAAAAAAGCGCTCAACATAGACATTATCGATTGCACGGCCTTTCCCATCCATGGATATTTTGCAAGTATTCAGACTTTTAACATATTCAACGTACTCCTTTGACGTAAACTGGCTTCCCTGGTCAGAATTGATAATCTCTGGTATTCCATATTGCTTGATGGCTTGCCGGAGCGTTTGAATAATCCAGGTTGTTTCCATTGTACTGGAAACACTCCACCCAACAACGAACCTGCTGAAAACATCTATAACCACAAACAAGTACATATAACCGCGACGCATAGGAATATAGGTGATGTCTATTGCCCAAACTTGATTTACACGATTGATAGCCAAATTCCTGAGCAAGTATGGGTATTTATAGTCCCCAGGTGTTATTACTGTGGTTCTGGGACGACAATAAACAGTCTTTATACGCATTAGCTGCATAAGCGTTCGTGTATGTTGCCTGCCGATGTTG
>Ga0209319_1000652_pt1 | contig 40567 bp, 99 predicted proteins | sample RifGroE2_FD_184000 | JGI IMG/M metagenome (GOLD analysis project Ga0209319, IMG submission 184000) | Groundwater microbial communities from Rifle, Colorado - Groundwater E2 (SPAdes) (version 2) | ecosystem: Environmental > Aquatic > Deep subsurface > Groundwater | place: Rifle, Colorado, United...
CTAATTTTACTTTTATTGCTTTATAATTTTTGCTAATTCGTTCAATATATTCATCGTAACTTTCATTATCTTTCCTAGACAATATATCAACAATTCGTGCTAATTCAAATGGAACACTATAAATAGAAACTAAATCATCAAGTGTTAAACCACAGTCCTCTATTACATCATGAAGTACAGCGATAATCCTTAAATCATAATCTTTAAGTTTCATCATAACCCTTAAAGGATGTAAAATATAAGGTTCTCCACCTTTATCTAATTGTCCTTCATGTGCTAATGATGCTATAGAAATTGCTTTCTCTAAATTCATTTTTAATCCTCCTTAGTCATAATTCTTTCCATTTTCTCAACTATTTCATCTTCTGAATTATGCCTAATTATATCCATTTAATGTTTTAAAATCAATAGGAGAATATGATTTTTAGATAATATTATTTTGATATTTATTAATCCGACTTATTAACAGATTCATACATTTTACAAAGTGACTGGAACTTATCTGCCATTTCTTTAAACCGATTATAATCATTAACTGTTACTACTGTTGTTGGTTTGGCATACTTCTTCTTTAAACTTAACCATAATAGGAAATTCAACTTTATCATCTAAATAGTGAGAATAAAATCCATTTTGTATCCGACTATTTCTTGATAATGTTTCTAAAATCTCAGCTTCTTCTTTAGAATTGAGTACACCATAACCAGTTTCCATAACACTACAATATCTATCAGTCATATTATTATTGAGATATATTTGACAGTCCCATTTTTCTGCATCATATTTATTGTCAAATTGTTCACCATCAATTGATTCATAAACTGTTTTAGGAATCATAATTTGTTTTTCTATCATTTTAAATTTCTCCTTTTTAATTCAATTAAAAGTATGATTTGAACTAATAATTAATCTTCAAATGGATTCCAAGGTTCAGAATCACGTTCTTCCTGTTCTGTGTGATTTGAATATTGATTTATTAAATATTGACAACCATAACAACTCATTTTATCACATTCTGCATGAGCAACATGAATAGTAAGTTTGTTAAATAAAATACATTTCATATTTATTAATTTCATTTCTCTATCTTCCTTTCATTATAAATAAAATAAAACGATTCTTTAAGGGATTAAATTATACTCTCATATTCCATTTATCAATAGCCATATCATTAGTTCCACCATTAAATATCTCTACATATGCACCTTCTGCACCACATTGTTCACAACTCACCCAAACTGTACCCCATACACCTGTTTCAGCGTCTTGTAAAATTCCATTACCTCCGCAAAATGGACATGGTTTAATTTCTTTCATTTAAACTCCTCCTTTAAATTACTTCAAACCCAAAATATCTTCTTTTGAAAAAGTGTACCATTTATTGTCCTCTAGATTTATATCCCAAGGATCTCTTTTTGTATTAATATCAATATTTTTCATTCCATCTGTTAAAAATACACCATCTCTCGAATCGCCATTATATTGTTCTAACAATCTTGTCTTAACATAGTTTATAGATTCATCAACTACAATTTCATAGCAATTATTACTATTTAATTCTTTTAAAATAATAGAACTTCCTAATCGAAAGTCTTTCCTTTTTCTTACGTTTATTAATTCACATTGAATTTGTACTGGTTTCATTATATACTTTCCTCCTCTTTAAATATCATATAAAAACATCAATTGATCTTATTTTTACTATTTTCATAAAATTTCTTTACTGCATCTTTCTTCAATTCATTTCGCCATCCTTCACAATTTTCATATTCACAATTGCAAGGAAATACTTCATAATAATCATGAAATTCTTCAAGAGTACATTCGTTTGATTCCATACATTTACTAATAAATTCCGCTTCGCTAATTTTCATATGTATACTCCTTCATTTTAGTCTCCTCACTTAAAAGCAACATTTAATTTTTTAATTGCTTCATCAATATCTGTACCAAGTATATCTTTTTCAGAATTACTTAATATATATTTACTTGTAACAAAAATACTATCTATGTCTCTCAAATCATTAAGCCAAACTTTATTCCTTATTGTGTATGGTTTAATACTATCACTTTCTACTATACATTCTTCCCAATGCTGACAACCATAACTACTAATGTTAACTTGATATTTAAGATAATATATCCATTCGCTTTCTTGAGAGTACCAAGGAGTATCTACATAAATATAACCAACATGATATTTATCATCTATTATACTTTTTGCTATCCACTGATAATTTTCTTGTATGTCGAAATCTTCTGGTGAAATTACAACTATTGCTTCAGAAACTCTTCTATTTTTAAATGACATTATTATTCTCCTTCCAAAAATAACTTAAAAATATAATTTTAAGCTACTTTAATAACACTCTGTCCAATGTTCTCCGGTTTCTTCTCCCCATTGTGAACGAGAGGCAAGTAAATCGCCCTGCATATTATAATCACTATCGCATTTATCACATGTATTTGTGAAGTTACTTAGAACGACATCTTCTCCACATAAACATTTGCCAATAGCTGGATTAGTATAACTCCAACTACGTTTTTTTATTCCTTCTGCAATTACATCATATTTACCATTAATACAATTGTTATAATTCTCTATTGCTTCAGGTTTAAGAGGTAGTAAATTTCCTTTTTCGTTACACGGGAAACCAAAACCAGCACTTGGAGTATCTTTCCATACAAAAGACAATTCAAATTCAGTATGTATTTTTCTTTCTCTTTCTTTGATGATTTTCATTTTAAAAACCTCTTTCCGAATTTTCTTCTTGGTAACATTATATACCCATTGCACTAAAGATGCAATGGGTATATAAATAATTATTTTATGTTTATTATGTATTCGAAAATAGTACCTTAAATATTTCTTCTAAGACATTAACCACAATACTATTTCCCGCCATCTTATATATTTGACTATTTGAAATACCATTCTCTTTTAATATGTAATAGTCTTGATCATCAAAACCCATAAGTCGAATACACTCTAAAGGGGTTAATTTTCTAATTTTATTATTTACACAAACCAAATCCCATTGATGTCTATCTAATGATCCTCTTCCTCCAGAACGTATTGTATTTGAGAATTCTTTTTCCTTTAATTGCTCTATCAATTTTTCTGTTTTATCTTGACATATATAATACTTTTCATCGACTTCTTCTTCAAGTAAATCTCTTAGTCTAATTCCATTATCAAATTCTTCAGGAAATTTAAATGAATTATTATTAATATCCTTTCTGACGCTTATAATAAAAATTCTTTCCCTATTTTGTGGTATTCCATGATTCTTTGCATTCAATATTTGTTTATAATTTACATACCCTGCTTCCGTAAGTCCATTTAATATTTCTTTAAACTCATTTTGAAATTTCTTTTGTGTTAGTCCTTTAACATTTTCCATTATACAATATTTTGGCATCTTCTCTTTAATAATTCTTAAAGCATCAAAGAATAATATTCCTCTTTTGTCATTAAAACCAAGCTGCCTCCCCACATTACTAAATGCTTGACAAGGTGGAGAATAACAAATCATATCACAATCTGGGAGTATCTTTTCATCAAGAGTAGTAATATCTATAGGTTGAAAATTAGTATTATGTATTAAATTATAACTATTTATTGTCTTTTTATCAAATTCTACAGCGGACACAACTTCAATGTCTAGATTTAGTCTTTCTGCTGCCTTAGAGTACGCCCCCAGACCTGCAAATAATTCAATGACTTTTATATTTCTTCCTTCTTTCTCTATATTTATTATTTTTATATTTAATATTATCTTACTTTAAACTCACATATTTCATACTTCGTTCTGTGATAATTTTTATTAGCATCCATCCTCCTTACATGCTAATTGTTCATCTACACTCAGAGTTCTAAAATATTCTATAAAATCTGAGTAACTTATAATATACCCATCTACATACAGCTTATTATATACTGTATGTAAATATGGATAATCTCCTGATTTCCATCTTAAACAGTCTTTAACACATAGGCATCTTAACATTTATAATCATCCTTTCAATTATCATAAAATATAAATATCAATTGCTTTTAAACTCATATGTCGGACTAATTTTAATTGAATCTAATGGTTTGTCATAAGCCCACAAAATCACAGATACATCTTTTGCTTCAGGATATCTAGATATAAGTAGTTTTTTAATAAAATTTACAAATTGTTTTTCAGACATCTCAGTTACGTTAATATTAATATCCATTAATTATTTATCCTTTCATTTAGAATCTGGATTTAATATTGTTAAAACCCAAATAATGTAATTTTTATTCACACTTTTCTACTAAAACCCATTCTGCCTTATAATCCTCATAACGATTAGGTACAAATTGCAAAACTCTAAATCCATGTTTGTTAAATTCTCTTAATGCTAAGTATCTCTCGGATGAATACATAGTTTGGGTATCTTCTTCCCAATAAGCGTTTTCATCCTTTAAAATTTTATCATATGGCATTACAAATTGTAAAATCATCATATCTTGTTCGATCATATTAATTACCTCTTTCTTTTATTTAATTATTCTCCATCAATTCAATAATGTCTTCCGCATAACCATCTTCAAAATCATATTTACAATTATCTACATATTCATATTCTCTATTCTCACCAGACCAACCATCACTAGATTCATACAAAGGACATTCTGTACAAATATTATTATATTTTTTGCACATATTATCTCTAAAAGCATACCACTCTTTAATGAAGCTTATTTTATCTTGTTTTGTCATAATTATTATCTCCTTTCAACAATCCATAACTGTCAACACCATATACATCCTTAATAAACCTAAAACATCTATTGTATTCATTTTCATCATACATATTTACAAATTCTTCTAATGTATGACCATAATTATGAGCTAAACTATCATTTAAACCTAACATCATCTCCAATTTTATCCTTGTATCCCTCTCCAACTTAATTTTATGATAATTCTTCAAATAATACTCTTGTGCAGAACCTCCAAATTTTAAACTCATTCCTTCCCAATCAGCTATCATTTGTTCTAAATATCTACTAGGTATTACTTGTGGCACTCCCTTATCATCTAACCAATGATCCCAATGATGAGGGTTATTTTTATAATGATGTTCCCATGCTTTGTCAAAGTTTCTTTTACATTCTAAATAATTATTACTCATACATGATGTCCCATTATTCAATTGTTCATGATTATATTCTTTTTCAAGTTTTACACCATGATATCCATAAAACCATTCCGCATAGGGTATAAATTCTTTTGGATTAAATTTGCTTAGATCATGAGTAATTGCATGGATATATAATTTTCTTTTCCAACAGGTCTTAAAGACGTTCTTTTTATGTTCTAAGATGTATTTAAAATAATCCCAGTATAGTTTATTTTTCATTTTAAACTCTCCTTTAAATCATTAATAAAACTATAATCTGTTTCATTATATATTTCAACGAATTTCCTCGGAAAACTTCTTAATAATGATTTCTCTATTTCTTCTAATCTATTTTTATAGTAATTTGTAAATACAATTTTATCATCATCTTTTTCATCCCATTTAAACATATGATTATAAATCTCTAAAAGAGCATAAACTGACTTTGCAGTTGCATCAATATAACAATCTACAGGAGTTTTTAAATACTCACTAAATCCTCTAATAAACCCTATAGACACACCTTCTGGGTTCTTTAATAATGCCCATTTTGTTAAATTTTCAATATTTAAAGTGTACATATTATCACCTTTCTTTTATTTTTATATCAAATCAAACAGAACTTTCATGCCAATTCAAAAGTATTTACATTAACTGCCATATTATTAAACCAACTATGATGTTGGGATTTTATTTTTATAGTCATAAATAGATTCATGATTGTTGGCTCAATAATCCATTCTTCCCCTGTAAATGGAGTATCTGGTACTTGATCTAGAGTTGGTTGAATAACACAATTTGAATCACACCAATGAACATAATATATGCCGTTTAACATAGGTTGAATTGCAGACAGACATCCATTTATAGATTTTGAAACACATATTCTCTTAGTAATTCCATCTTCTTTGTTCATTTTAGAAAATGGAATTGTCGGATGTAATGTTTGTTTGTCGAAGTTTTTATCACTTATAAAGTAATACATAATATTGTTACCTCCTCAATATCTCAATAAATATACCTTATTGCGTATCACCAACATTTCATTTTTATTTTACCGAAAGTTATTTTCTCTAAAATCCAAGTAAAAAATGAAATCAATAATAGAAATGGAAATACTATAAACATCCCTACATAAAATCCTGGACGAATAATAATCCCAAACCACTCAGTTTTAAATCTTCTATACCAATGTTTACTTTTATTTATTACAACAGGATTAAAATATCTGTGTCTGTCATTTATTTGAGTTAAATATATTAAAAGAATTAACCCAATAGGCGATAGCAGTATTCCTGTTAACATGCAAAAAGTTTTTTGTAACCACATAGGTATCATTTCTTCAAGACCCCATCCAAAACCACCAAGCATAAAACGCACTCCTTTTATTTATTAATAATCATAACCTTAATAACACTACCATCTTCCTTATAATAACCATACTTAAATAAGTCCCTAACACTAACATTCTCAATCACTAAACTATCATCTGCTCTTAACATATCTTCTATTTCATCAAATATAATCTTGAAAGATTTTCCTGAATGATGTTTCAAAGTATATTCTTCACCAATTGAAACTATATCATAAGAGCCATTTTCTTGACCTACAAAGAAATCAGTGATATAAACATAATCTTCATTTAACAAAATTCTATAAATATTATTTATCAATTTCCTATATGCCTTTTTAACTTTTCTTCTGGATTGTAAATCAGAACCATCATATTTTTTATATGCTAGACGTAAGGGATAGAGGATTATATCAAATGTTTTGCCAATGATTTTATCAATTGCATCTTTAATATTTTGTTTTCTTGTGTAATTTGATATATTTTTACTCATATTATTTATCGCATCTCCTTTAATTCATCTAATGCTTTCTTAACTAATCTTTTTTGCCTCTATCCATTCTGGTTCTGGAAAGTCTCCTGTTGCTTCTTCTAAATCGAATAGAAAATTAACTTGTAATAATGCATCTAAAACATTTTCAAATGTGGAATATTTCATTGTTTTGGGCCTCCTTCAATCTCAACAACATTAAACCCTAATTCCTTTGCTTCATCAAAATCAAAACCTTCATCAGTATGCATGATAAAAACCCTATCCCTCAACTCTTTAGGAATCAACTCACATAATTTTCTCAAAGACAAATGTGCATTCCCATCATAATCTGCTTTACAGGTATCTTGATAAAGATAATTAATTTTTCCTTCTTTTAATGCATTAATAGTGTCATCTTTAATATCACAAGAATCTCCACTATAATAAATAACCTCTTCATTTTCTTTAGTATTTTTAATCAATAATATACCAAAAGATAAAATTTCTTTAACGTGATCTGTTTCAATATAAATTAATCTAATATCTAAACTTTCTATAGCAAAATTAGGATTTGCATTACAATGATCAAATTCACAATGTTCTTCATTAACTCCCATATACTGCAATACTCTAATAAAATCAGTATCAGCAGAATGAAATATTGGTTTAATTTTCTTAATGAAATAACAATAGAATATTAAACTCCCTAGACTTCCTATATGATCTGGATGAGTATGAGTTACAGCAATATGTACTTCATTAACATCTGATAATAGATTTAGAGATAATATTCTATCAAAAGTTAATTCACCGCAATCAATAAGTAATAATGTATTATTTTCTTTGATATATGCACTTGTGTTGCCTAGTTTAGTGTTGAAGGCTGAACCTGTTCCTATGAATTTTAATTTCATTTATTTTACGCTCCTTTATTGATTTATTTTATCTACATATAAATTCACTAGCCAACTTCCAACTATATACTTCTTTGATATTATTCATAATACATTCTGCTCTAATAGTATCTTGCAAATCTTTAATGGCAGTATCTCTTTCTTCCTCAGAAAAATTATATTTATCACTTTCTTCAAAATGAACATCAATTGTCATACTTAATCTTTTTATATTGATTCCTCCTTAAATTATTGGGACGGAATTAACCGTCCCAATACTCATTAATCTCTAATTAACAATCTTCGTCATCATCTGTCCAGTCTATATAATCTGCTTCAGGCTCCCATCCCATTTCTTCTATAAAAGCACTATCATCTGTCCCAAAAGGATCTTCATTCTCATCATAAATTTTTGGTAAAGGCAGAGGTTTCTTATTCTGTAATCCCTTTGGTTTTTTAGGTTTTTCTTTTTCTTCAACAATATTATCTTTAGGTTTATATTCTAACTTCTCTTTTTCATCTAATAATTTTTGAAGTTCTTTTATTCTAGCATCCCTTATTTCTTCCTCAGACATTACTATATTATTTATTTTCTGCTGTACACTTCTTCTCTTATTAGAACTAATTTTATCCGTATGTATCAATCCCTTAGAACTTACCTCTATTTCTAACTGAGCGTTAAAATTCTTTCTGTCATCCCACTTACCAATAAAAGTCGTACAATAATGTTTATCAGGAGTTAAATAACTATTATTGTATATTATTAATTCTAACTCATCCTGTAATATTATATTGTATCTTTGAATAGTTCTAGAGTCGGATATTAATTTCTTCAATTTTCCTTGTGCTAAATATCCTATACTGGCATCATTATTAGAAACCCTACAACATGCAATATAATATCTTATCATACTAAATTTATTAAGTTTTTTATCTTGCAAATAATCATATATTGTATCTATATTTTTATCAAAAACTTTAAAATATAATGTCTCAAGAGGTTTTGGTATCTCTACATAAAACATAGTATCTTTATTAATCTCTGAAAGTACAATATCTTCATATGATAAGTTACACATCTTAGTTATGTATTTATTTTCTATTAACTCATCTATGATATCTCTTATTCTTGATATTATTTTATGATTACTACTAGAATCATATTTCATATAATCAGCTAACATTTGCATCGAACAAATGGCAAGATTTTTATACTGCATATAATTTCTATACATTAAAGACAATATTGTTAATTCTTCATTAGAAATACTTAAATCATCATAAATGCTATTAGGTAATTTGATATAGTATTGAGTTTGTTCATCTTCTTCTTTTATTATATTGTTCGTAATTGTAAAGCATCTCACTTTCTTTTCTTAATTGCATTATTATATTATTTATCTACCGTATCGGCTAAATCTACTTTGCAGACTAAGTAATTCGGTCATAGCCTCATTTAATTTCTCACTATTTTCAAATGAATAATAAACACTACCATTTGGCTCAGTGAATTTATAATACTTAAATCCTAAAAATGACAATGCATCTGCTAAGTATTTTTTCCTTACAATAAAATATTTCATAATAAAGCTCCTTTTGTTTACTAAACATTTTGGTGGGGAATATACGTTATATTACATAATTTCCAAGTGGATAAAACACGGTATCCTTGTATTATAATTCTGGAGAATAACGCAAAATCCCCACCTTGAGTTTGGAGAATAACGCATAATTTCCACTTCCATTTTGGAATATAAGGCATTTTAACACCAGAATCCAAGAGTATAAAGATTAAACAATAATAAAGATATAACAAAGTATAAAGATTAAAATCTAATAAAGAGTTATATAGGTTTGCTGAAGCAAAACCAAATTGTTTTTCTCTATTATTATTCACTTTATGTATTATATTAATTTTATTTATTACCTAAGTAAACCCATACACAATTAATTTCTTATTCATCCTTACCATTTCTCCCCTCCTACTTCTTCATCATTCTAACTCTGTCAATTGCTCTATATCTTTTCTTGTCAATATTCTTTTTACTATATCTTTCTTTAACTTTTTCATATTCTCTTTTGAACTCAGGATCTTTACATTCTTCTTTAATGATTGCATCAATATCTATTTCTACAAAACACATATGTCATCAACTCCTCTCGTTATATTTATACCACATATAATTATAACATACCATCAAATTCGTGTCAATATATTTTATTTATTAATTTATAGAAGGCAGAATAAACTCCCTAATATTTACCTTTCTTCTTCCATGTAATTGTCATACATAGTATTTCCACCTCCTTAAATTAATACCAATCATATCAAGGCTCCCACACAAACAGTACATAATCATCTTCTTTCAAAACAGGCCAAGCACTATCCCCATCTGTAACTTTGCTCTGTAGAAAATCACAAATCAATTTACCATAATAACTGTTAAGATTTTCTGCTATGACATATTCGCTGTAATCATCTAGACTATAATTACTTGTTGCTACAATTTTCATTTATGTATTACCCTCCTATTCTTCTGATGTTTCAAATTCTGGCATTTCAAAAACAACTAAACATTGGCATTCATGAGCAGGTTGATAATCAATTATATCTTTTTGAATTTGATTTAAAATCTCTAACGCTCTTTCCTTTGTTTCATATGTACCTAAATAATACCATACACCACTATTCTTTCCCATTATTGCAGTATTAAGATTGTCGTTTATAATTCTTCTGCATTGCAATTTAATTTGTTCAATTCCTGTGTATAACGTAAATCCATTTGAATCCATAAGAGTTTCTTTGTCTTGTGATCTAATCCACATATTATTTATCTCCTTTAATATTTATTTTATATTAAAATGTTCAGATACTTTTCTAATACATTTAATTACAGTTTCATTCCAACTTTCATTATTAGGAGCATCTGGCATACTACAATCATTACAATATTCACAATTTTTGAAGTCACTTAATTGTTGATTTGTTAGTGTTAATTTATGAGTCATATACTTATTCACCTCCTTAATTATTTTTGTTTAAATATTCCATGACATATACCATCATGCCATACTCCTTTATTATCAAGTATGTATAAAACTCCCTCTAATGCGTCTCTTTGATGATAACAAGCATTTGCATTATCTTTACACCCTCTTTTATTCCAATCGTCTTCTAGTATCGTAAGTTCTTTAATTTCTAGTTCAAGCCATTTCTTCAGTTTTCTTAGTAAGAACATTCATTTATCTCCATTCAATATTATATTAGTAAATCTTCGCAACTGACAAGTATCAACCCATAATCCATAAATATCTTGACTCATACCTAAAAATTCATAAATTTCTTCTTTGCTGTCTCCAGTATGCCATTGTTCAATATAATCATCTATATCATCAAGAATAACTCTTTCTTTGAGATATAATTGATAGAATTTTTCTGTTTGACTCATTTGTTTCACGTCCTTATAAATCTTTATTAAATAATTATACCATTTATATTTATTAATGTCAAGTTATTTTATTTTTATATTTAGATAATTTTCTTGCTAAATAACTACTAATCGGGATGGAGGTAAGTGAGACTATACCAAATGCTATTACTAGCATATAGGCTGTAGTATGACTTATTTCATAATCCAATTATAAACTCTCCTTTCATAATTTCATTTCAAATAAAGATTTTATTTGCTTACTAATAATTGGATTTTATTTGTCTCTTCATCTATAATAACACCGTATTTTGATAGCAATTCATTGTTATCTTCAAATTCCAAACCAAAACAAGAATATACTATATCCTCGCGTCCACTGTCTCTTTCATGGTATAAATCTGCTTCTCTACTTCTTGTCTTTTCTAGTGCTTCAATAATATTACAATATGTATGAATTATATTATCTCCATATATAACAAAATTAAACAGCTCCATCTCATCATTTTTTACTTTATTATTGGATTCCACTTCATCTTCAATGAGACAGTCTTTGTCATCATCTTCTACTTCATCTTCTTCACAGTCATCATAATTATTGTTTTCAAATCCACAAATATTAAACATTTCCATATCTGGAGTTAAAACCTGATTATCTAACAATTCATATGATATTCTTGCAAATGATAAACCGTTTAAAAATCCTGTGATATACTCATCGATCTTATCATGATAATAATCACCATGAACCAATATTTGTTTTGTATCAATATTTATTAACGCTTTTTCTTCTTCAAACGTACTATTTGTAACTATTTGTAATCTCATATTAATTCACTTTTCCTTTCTTATTTTAAATGCTATAGAAGAATGATTTGCTCGGTCCACATTTAGGACATTTGACAAAATCGATGCTTGTTGATATTTCATTTACATCATCAATACAAATCATGATTGTTTTACAGGTGATACATTTCATTTAATTATTCCTCCTTTTCTAAACTACTTTTATCATATATAGGTTTTAGCACCTTATAAAAATCGCAATCTGTTAATTTCCATCCATATTTTTCTCTAAATTCTGCTTGCAATCTTTGTCTCATTAAGTGGCAACTTGCTTTATAAAGACAATCACACGAACCTTTATCAATCATAGTCTTACTAAAGCATTCTTTTTCGGTACAATCATGATGCCCTTGGCATGTTGGATATTCCATATAATTACCGAAGCATTCTTTCATATTTTATCACTTCTTTCTTAATCCAATAAAAGTCGAATTTGATGGGAATTTATGGTTTTGAAAGTGGCTTGGGAGTAGGGTTATAGGGTTGGAAGTATTTGGGATCAGGGTAAATTCTACCAAATAAAACCAATATCATTTAATTTTTGTTCCCTAGTTTTAGATAATTTTCCTTTTATGTGATTTATCTTTTGACTTTTTATCCATGTAGATAAATTTTTATCATTTACCACATAATTACTAGGAATATTTAAATTTTTGAATTGATTTTTATAGTTAGTTACTAAACAATACATAATATCCCATTTATGGTCTAGTGTATTCCAAATGAATTCAATGCTTTCTAATTTATTTATCCTGTAACTAGATAATTTCCCTATTGTGTAAGAATATCTTTGGAACTTAACCCATCTCCCCAATACATCGTTTTTATCTAAATAATTACTATGACCATTTTTAAAATAAAATTCTTTAAGCTCAACAAACATGGTATTCCATTTTTCATCATCTGGTTTAGTGATATCATTTTTACCCCAAATAAAATTAATACTATTTAATTTAGCTACTTTGTCATTATCTAATAATCCTTTTTTAAATGATTTTCTCTGAATCTTAATCCAATTTCCTAATCCTCTATTGCTTGATGGAATATCACAGTGTTTATTTTCTTTATAAAATTCTTCTAATTGTTTATACATAACAATCCATTGTTCTTCAAAATAACTCCATATAAAATTAAGTTTATTTAATTTTTCTATTTTTTCATTACTTATTGTTTTGTTCTTTAACGATCTTCTTTGGTTTTTTACCCACGTTCCCAATTTTCCTTCTTCTTGCGAAACATCGCAATGACCATTTTGTTTATGATACTCTTGTAATTGTTTATATATCTCATCCCAATCATCAATTAAATTATCTTCTATCCTAGAGAACAAATCCATAGCCTCAAGCGTTTCATCAAAAATCATAAACTCAGAAATATCAACATATCCCTTTTCTTCTTTATTTTCAGGATCATCATCCTTGCCCAATTTATCATTCTTTAACTTAACCTCCTTTTTTAGATCCTCAACAAAATTCTTAGCTCCTATATTATCAAAATTATTAACCAAGTCAAATATAACTGGAGTAGCACTCTTTCCAGCTTGCATAGCTCTACCAATTTGCTGATAGTAAATAATAGGTGATACAGTAGGTCTTAACAAAATAACCCCTGTGACATCCTCAATATGAATTCCCTCATTAAACATTTCAATGCTAAATAAAAGCTTTACTGACTTAGGATTTTTATTCTCTATAAAAGCCTCAACCTCTACATCACCATATTCATAATTGCTATAAACGGAATAAACATCAACTTGCTTTGTTACTTTTGATTGTTTAAACCAGTCAACTACAGTTTCTTTCATTTCGTCTAAATGAATTTTATCTTTGCAGAATATAATAAACTTTCCATTGTAATTTTTAGATAAATGCTTTTTGAGAATATTAGGAATACCTTTACTTTTGTTCAATTTATGCTTCATTAATTCAATTTCTTTTAGCATTTCCTTCTTAGATTCTTCATCATTTTTACTGTTTTCTACTTTAGTTTTTAGATTATGAATCTCATCGTCATAAGTGTAAAGAGCTGAGATGTATTTAGGCATAGGTAATATCCTCTTAACAATTGCTTCAGCAAGACTCAAATTGTTGACAATATTTCCATTGAATAATTCTTCTCCCATATTTCTAGCATTATCAAGAAATCTAATATGAGTTGCAGAAGTACCTAATACTTTAGCATCAGGAAAGGCATTTAATAATCTTTGAACTCCATTTCCCCATTGTTCAGCTCCACATCTATGAAATTCATCAAGGAAAATATACCCAATATTTAACTCTTTTATTTCTGCATCACTCATATATGACAATTTAGAATAAGTTAAAGTTTTTGTGTTTGGTAATTCTTCTCCTGCTTCATTTATCAATTGCTCTAATATGTAATTAGAAGGTGCTAGAACTACCTTATTTGCTTCAGGAGTATTATAGATACACTTTAGTATCAGATATGATTTTCCTGTGCCAGTGGCCTGAACTGCTGCAACTTTGTTTTCAGTTTTCCATAGTGTTTGAATCTTATCATATGTTTCTTGATTGTGTGGATAAAGTTCAATTGTTTTCATTTATAATCGCTCCTTAAATTAATATTGGCTATAATATAACCACCTTCGGATAGTCTTATTATAGCCAATAAATTAGTATAAGTCAATGAATGCAGAAATATTATTTTTGTGTTAGTGTGTTGCAATAAATAATTTAATAATCATAATCGCTTGAATACTTTTCCATAATTCTATCTCTGTCAATTTCGTCTTGTAATTCTTCAAATCTTTTATATTCTTTTAATAAATCTTTAGTCAATAATTTAATTTTTCCAATTAGTTCTGTATCTTCCCTAGCATTACAACCATGAAAATAATAAAATATTTCCTTAATTGTTTCTATAATTTCTTCATTATTTTCATGAAATTTGTGAAATATATAAATTCTAATACATGTATCTAAAGCAACCTCGTCATATACATCTTCATCATATTCGGAAACATCTACCCAATCTTGATATTCAAAAGAAGCTAGATTATATTTCTTCATTAAATCAACTGTTGTTTTAAAAATTTGTGAATCATAATTAATAAATTCTCTCATATTTATCTTCCTTTCTTTAACACCTAACATAAGATGTCATTTATCTGTACATAAATTCTGTAATATTTTTTATTCCTACGGTTGCCTGAACTGCACTCATAAAATCACATAATTGATATTTAATACCTGTTTCTGGATGTGGTTCATCATTTTTAAATAAAATTTTAAAAGTATTTTTGCAATCATTTCTAAACTTATCAAAGTCCCACTCACCTTCGCCATTATATAAATTAACACCATAAACTTGTAATTTATCAATTACATCACAAAATAAATCAAAATCTACATTGTCAATTCTCTTTTGTATTTTTGTTTCTAAGTCTTGCATAAAATCAGTTCCTCCTTTACATAGTTAATTCCATCTCAGATAATAATCTATTGGTCTGAGTTAAGGTTTCGCTAATTGATGCCTTACAAGTACCTTCTGGGTTGTCTGATAGCATTTCTGTGAGGTATTTGATGTATGCTTCTAAGGCATTATAGATGATATTCTTCTCTTGTTTACTAACTTCCAATGTCGTTGTGATTTTCATTTTTGTTTATTCTCCTTTCTTTATTTAATTGATTAGTCCTAAATATTGATGTAATAATTCTACCGCATTAGTTAAAGTTCTTACTTTACCAATGTCATTCATTGAGGTGCTTTTTGAATAATCCTTTTTAATTTCAAGTAGATAGATGATAGTTTCTTGGATTAATAATTCTGTTTCGGTCATTAAAATTACCTCCCATCAAACTGACTTTTAATGGTTTAACCATAAATTATCAATAATCCTAAACTTAAAATTACAAACATTAACGCACAAATTATTGCAGGGAATATCATAAAATACATTCCTGATTCAAAATATTTCTTATTTAATTTTGCTTCACAAACTCTTTGGTTGACATGATTTTCAAAGTCCATTAGTTTTAATCCAGAAGAGTCAAACATTAACTTCATATTCCAAAAAGCACATGTCATCCATAATATCATAAATAAAGCGAATACTTTTATATTGCAGGTAAACATACTAGAAATCATCAATATACTTGAAAATACAAATCCTTTTAACATTAATGATCTGTTCTTAAACACCTTTAACTCTCCCTTTCATCCAATTAAATTGCTGTTTTATTTGCTTTCAAATTCGTTACATTTTTCATAGTGAACACGAGTATTCATACCACTATGATCTATTCTATCAAACTTACTACATTTATACCTGCACCCATCACCTACACTTGCAACATCAAATAGATTATAATGTTTACATTTATAACAATTTTTCTTAAATATACTGTCTAATTTAGATTTTAATAATACAAATGATATAAATAGTATTCCTAAAGTTAATATTGCCACTGGTACTAACACTTTAATTGTAAAATATAGTTTAATCATTTTTAATCTTCCTTCTTTCTTTCATTTCAAATAGCAGATTTAACCTGCCATTATTAAACCAAGTCTTTTCATTTTGTTAAAAGTATAATCATCTACTCTTTTAATGTTATCTTCTTTCTTCAAAGTGTATATTTCATAATCATCCATCATTCCCTCTGCTCTAGTAATGCATTCAAAATCAATTAATTCCCATTTATCCATTAATAATAACTCCTTTTCAATTTTATTTCTCTAACTTTTCACCACAAAATGGACAGTAACTAATATTCCTCATCACACAATCATTAAATATATTATATAGTTCCCAACCTCTTGAAAGACTAAAATAAATAGTATAATCGTTGCATTTATGTGGTTAATTTTTACTTAATAATTCAGAATCATGTTCGCTTAACATTTTCTTTGTCTCCTTTCTATTTTTAAATTAATTTCAAGTTAAATTCCAAATGATAGATATTCCACAAACTGGGTAAAAATTAAACTTAGAACTTCTTATAATCCAATTATTATTACAATTTATACAAGTGTAAAAATGAAAACCTCCGATATTATCATGAAAATCATTATTAGATATTACTGTTGCATCCAATAAAGTATTCACTCCCTTCTTTTATCTTAAAAGCTAAGTTTTAACTACTTAATTCATTACAGGTTTACCACTAATAGTTTCAAATAAATCTCTTTCTCCATCTGGTGTACTTGTATTATGGAATTTTATGTTTGCTAAATTTGTTTCCCAATCATAATTCTTTAATTCATAAATAACGGTTTCTACATTATTTATTTCATGTATTCTTGCCAATAAACTGCTAATTGTGGATTTGTAAAAGGCATAGATACTTTTCCTGAACTAACCATATAAGTAGGTTTTACTTCTTGTGAGGCATACCTTGTATCTTCTCTAATAAGTTTCATTATTGATTCGTGATCTAAATTCATTATAATCTCTCCTTTTTATTTAATAATCCAAGGAAATCAACATTTGAAATGCTATATATCCCCATACTTCTCTTTGTCATAATCATTAATCTCTTTTACTAAATTTTCTTTCCATGATTCACGATCAACAATAGCCATGACCGCACTATGATTTTCAGGCATTGTTTTGATTATTGCAACTCCTCCTGCATAATGCCAATCACATTTTAAACCTGATTTATTAGATAGATTTTCAACGGCACTTTGAATAATGGTTGCTTTTCCTGGAGTCATAAATATCAGTGTGCCATTGTTGTAAATTTCATTATCACATTCACCAGACCATGTAAAGTTGCTAATAATTGTTTTCCTCCCACATCAGCATATTTGCTATAAATTTCATTAACCTTTTCTAGTTTCTTATCTTCTAAAATCTTTCTCCATCTAGCAAAATATTCACCTTGCATATTTCCATAACTCTCATGAACTCCTACGCCCCATATCAATTTCATGTCCTCAAGTCTCCACATCTGAGGTGCTTTATGATAATTGATAAACAAAAAATAGTGTTTATCTGTTCCTTGTTCAGATTCTACCATTTCTTTAAAGATTTCTAATTCATCTGGATTCTTAGAAGTTACCTTATGTAGAATCATTTCTTCATGAGTTTTATAAAGTAATCCTAGTTTGTTTGTGAAACCACCCTTAGTCCAGACAAACGAACCAGTTTCCATAACGTGTTCAAATATTTCTAGGGCAGACGCAGGAGTAAAATGTTGGCTTAGTTTGGTTGTTAGATTTGTTAACTCTGATTTGGTTAATTTTCTCTCATAATCAATACGCATTTATATTTCCTTCTTTCTAAATTTATTTTTATTTACAGGTTTCTTCTAATTTATCACAAAGATCACGAATCTCCCAAATAATTTCATGTACTCCTTGACCATCTCTAGTATTTACTCTCTTAATTATTTGATCTAATAAGGCATCTCATTTTTTTGAATAATTCCTCAATTTTTTGTCAAACATTTATTTATCATCATCCTTCCAATCTAGTAATATCTTAATAATCTTTTCACGTTTGGTTAGTTGCTTCATTGTTTTCAACATCCCCCATTCTCTTTTGTTAATTGGCTATAAAGTTCAATATTCAATTCTTTAATTTTTGAAAGTAAAAATTCATTTTGCTTCTCTAATAAACTTATTTGTTTCTCATATAGAATTATCTGCTCTTTTTGAATATCCACTATTTCAAACAGTGGAATTATTAAACCTTTCATTTGATTCATCCCTTTCTTTTAAATTCTTTCCTTGCTACATCTTGAATTTCTCTTAATGCTTGTAATATTGAAGGGATTCTAATAGCTGTATGTCCACTGTTTAAACTGTTAATTAATCCATCAATATATGCTTGTATAATTATTTCTGTTTCACTCATTTATGTATTACTCCTTTCTTATCTATTTTTTTGGATATTAAATTATAGTTATTCCCAAGGAAATTGTTCATGTAATGCAATTTTAGTTATTTCATTGTTCTTGAAAATATCTTCAGAAGGAAAACTTTCTGTAAAATAAATCTCTAGATTATTGAATAGAACTTCAGGAACATTATCACAATACTCAAAGAAGTTATTTGAATTTCTTTGCCCATGTCTTTCACCAATTACATAAATGAATTTATCGCCTTTCTTGAATTTTCCATAGTCAGTGTCAATTGATTTTAGGAGAGTAATAATTTCTACTGGAATGTGCATATTGAATGAATCTTTACCATTATATATAATTGTATTGATTAGTTTGGCAAAATTTTTAGTTGAATTTGTTTTTACATATGATTCTTGATATCCCATGTTTGTTACCTTCTTTCATTTTTTAGTTTAGATTTATAGATTTAAATTTAAATAGATCGAATCATTTTCAGATTGGTTTATTCCAATATAACGGAGTGTTTCTTTTGGTGAAGAATGATTGAGCAAGGACTGAATACGTGTTATATCTACACCTGCTTCATATAGAGCATAGGCGAAAGACTTTCTAAGTGAATGATTTGAGATAGATTCTTTTATTCCACATTTCTTTGCAGTTTCACTCAAAATACGATGAGTCTGTTGTCTAGTAATTGATTCTTCTCCTTTCCTAGATGCAAATAAAGGGATCTGACCAGATGGCAAAGTAGATATATATTCAGTTAAAGCGTTTTTAACATTTACGTTAAATGGGAAATTTTTAGACTTACTGGTTTTAATTTCTTTAACCAGAATCCTTTCTCTAATTTTACCATTCTCATCTGTAACATCGGAAATATTTAGTTTCAAAAGATCAGAAATCCTCAATGCAGAATTAATTCCTAATACAAACAATGCCCAATCTCTTAATGATTTTGATTTAAGATATACTTTCATTGCTTCAATGTCTTTCTTTGATTTAATCGGTTCCACCGTACCCATACCATTACTCGTTTTTAATTCAGCACCACATGAGGTACATTCAATAGAATTTTTAAGTGCAGAAGTACCACATTCTTTACATGTTTTTGTGAAAGTTTCAGATTTCTTTACTCTTGCCATTTGATATCACTATCCTCTCATCAAATCTTCACTGTAAGACCTGAGTTTGACCTGTAAGCGTTCGTATCACTAGGTTTGACACTAACATACATAACAACTGATAAGACGATTAGAGCAATGATTACAATTTTAATTCTCATGGTTATACCACCTCTTTCTCATAATAATATGTTTAACCTTATGAATAATTATATTAGAGTTTTTTGGTTTTATAACCATGAGACAATCAAATCCTTATAATAAATTTATTTTTACATTATGTAGTATCACATTCCAAAATAAGCAATTTCCAATAATCCGGTTTCCTTTAATATCCTTTTTACTAATGGCCTACAGATTTCCTTTGACTTTCCATGGTCAGTAAGAGTTATAGATTTTTTAGTATGTATATTTTGAAATGTAATGTGAGAACCTTTTTGACGTAATCTGATCCAGTTGTATTTCTGTAATAATTGTACTAAATCATTTAGGGAAAATCCTTTCATCCTCATTTATAGTGATCACCTCCTTTGTCATTATTTATTTTATATAATAATTTAATCATTCATGTGTGCCCCGTAATTGAATGTCAAAACTAATGCAGTTAATATTAAGTAGATTCCAACATAAATCATTTTATCATCTCCTTTTTAATTTTATTTTATCGATTTAACATAGAATGGTAATTTTAAAGTTTTACCATTTACTTCTTGTATCATATTCTAATCTATCTGCCAAACTGAAAAATAATTCTAGTAATTCATCTCTAGTTGTATCAACTTTGATTTTTTCAAATATAATAAGTGTAAAATTATCACTATCAATTTGTTCAATGTTGAATATTTTTGAATCATCCATTTTTCATTCCTGCTTTCTTTTTATATTTAAAATTAAATCTTATACCCAAGCAGAAAATTGTTTCTTCCATCCAGTTTCAATAATAGATTCAAGATATGTCCAATTGCAGTAGTTTCCAATACAATCAGGATTAGCATTAGATATTGAAAAATATGGTCTAACACCATTCCATAACCGTTTCATTTCTTCAAGATCAGTAACTTCTTCCCCACGATGATAAATTTTATTTGAATAAATATCTTTACCTGCTTGCAATACCATAAAATTTACAGGTTGAGCAAAACAATTATTTTCCAATGCTTCTGTTAAAAACTTTTGTTGTTCTGCACTATTGCCGTGTACATATACAAATAATCTGTTGTCTTTATCTTTTACTTCATTCATATGGTTATCCTCCTCATTATTACTCCATGCTTCATCCCAAACATCATCTTCTAAGTGATAATTTCCCATAATTACATTACCTCTTTCTTGCTAAAATATGTAGATTTCCATTTATCATGATAAGATTCTTCTCTCCTCAATCCTTTAACTATCCTGTAAATCCATTGTATCATCAACTTTCACTCTCCCTTATGTATTTTCTTAAAGCATTCACAGCCAATTCAAATGCTTTAACCATATGCTTTCTTGGGCCTAGTGCATGAGGATTTGAACTTTTACCCATTGATATTTGATTTTCTAATAATTCAATAGCTTGTTCAAAAGTCATTAATTCAATTTCTTCGTCTGAACTTTTCCAATTAATTTGAGTTTCTTTTGTGGTTTGCATCAGCTTTCAACCTCCTTTTCATAAATCTTTAATAATCTTTCCAACAATTCCAAATCAACTTTCATCATAGGAGTTGACTTGATTTTAATTTTACCAGAAAAGATTTTCAAGTTAACAGCGCGTGTATCAAATTTATAATTTCCAAGTTTGTATGTGCCATATCTGTCTAATTTTGCACCATGTTTGACCAATAATGCGTTTATTGAGGCAATGTGTAACTCTCTAGTATTTGATTTTGCAGTCATTTTTATGTACCTCCAATATATTTATTTCTACATTTATAATATCACAGATCATAAATTATTTCAAGCGAATGTTTGGGTTTATCTGACATAATTTCTATTATAACTTCAACATCTTCTAACTTTAATCCAATCGGAGAGAATAGAAGACAGCCACCTTTTTCATAGCACTGATCGTCTTCAAGGTCTTTCCAGTAATGATATATGCATGATTTACAATTGCGGATTACTTTAATTTTAATCATAAGTATAAGTTATTTTCTTTAGTTTGTAATCCTTTTCTGAATCAACATTATTCTCAAAATATCCAGTCCATCCACAGTTTTCACATTGTAATTCATCTTTGCAAATATCATACAAATGATCTTCATGATACTTTGTTACTGTTCCTCTAATCTCTACATCCTCTTTTACATAAAATTCATTGGTGTGACATATTGGACATTTAATAATATTGCCTTTTACAATTGCTTTCATAATTAAATCTCTCCTTCTTTATAAATTTATAGAGATTAGAATAATCTAACCTCTATAAATATCAATTTAATATCTTGCTTCATGACCTGTTTAAACCATTTTAAATTTGACTTCATCCAATTTAAAATAATTATACCCACAATCTCTAATTTCACCATATGTTTCACCTACTAATGATTCGATAAAGCATTCGTTACCTTTTCTAACAAATGTACCATCAAATACCTTATCTCCATAAAAAGACTTATGTCTTTCCCTAATGAAAGTAAATTTTACTTTTCCACCCAATATGGTTTCATTGTGAGACTCTTTTTCATCTTCCCAAATATGCAATGTTTTATGTTCTGATTGTTGCTCAAAAGTGATATTAGGGTTTCTAGGAGGCATCATTCCTAACTTTTCCATTATTGATAATAGTTCATCCATAGATGATGCTGTACGAGTATCAAAATATTTGTCCATAAGTTTAATCATTTCACTTCTTTTCATTTTATACACATCCTTTAATATTTTTATACACCCTCAAAACGACATTCACATTCATATGATCATTTTACTCCTCCTCTTTAATATTTTCATATCCCAATTCAGGACTTGTATCAGAATCATCAAATACACCACCGATAGCTTTAATTATTAATAGTGTACTATCAGTAAAATATATTTTACACTCATCTAAACCATATTCAATATTTAGAACAATTTTACCTTTTTCATTAACCATAAAAACAAATCACTCCTTAGATTAAATTCGCAAAGAATCTCTCGTCTACAAATCCATCATAATTTCTATCCGTTCTATAATCCAATAACCACGCATTTTCATTCAATACAAAATCTAATGCTATTAATTGATTGTAATAACGATCCTTCAAACTAAGCAGTTTCCCAACTGTCCCTTGTTCTTCTTTTGATAATTCAGGCCACTCTCTACCATTCTTAACGGCAAATACTTCTGTCCAAATATTATCTACTGATTTCTTTAAGATGTCTCTATTTTTAACAATTGTTTCTAAGTTTTTCATTTTAGGATACACTTCCTTTCCCTTATTTGAATTACCTTTGAGATATTCTGCACATCTTGTACAAACATTATTACCTAATCTTCTACTTTCAAGGAAGTCAATATCTTCTTTATGATAATTACCTTTACATATAAAACAATGATATAATTTTAGTTTCTCATCTTCCATTACAATTTTCTTTTTGAAGAAATCAAACATTATGTACCACACACTCCTTTTATTCTTGTTTATTCCTTGTTTGTTTAATTAAATCACCAATATTTTGACTATTCTCACGTAACCACTTTATAAACATGTATGCACTGCATTTGTCTTCTTGCTCAAAGAACCCTTACATCCTTGATTATAATTAACACAATTATTTTGACAAAACATATTAAGAATACATGTATTTATAAAATCCATATTAAATTCTTCCTCCTTTATTTGTTGTAGAATCTCTTTGCTATTTCCTTCAATAAACCTTCTTCTATATTTGCCATTAATACTGCGATATTTTGATTAATATCATTTTCATCCATCAACATTAAATCTACCATACTTCTAAGTATTCCATCTTTAATAATACCTGTCTCTTCATGCTCTTGATATTCGTCAAACGCTTCTTTTAATTTCTCATTTGAAAAATATGAAAACATTTTTGATAGTGTCATTTTACATCAACCTTTCTTCATTAAATATTTTCATTTTTATCCTTCTACTCCTAATTTGGTTAACATATTAATTTCTTCCTGATTACATATACCAACAACCTGTATGCCATTTAACAACTTACCTTTAGATATAGTTATACATCTATCAAAATAAAACTTCTTTTTCGACTTAGAAAATGGAACAACTGTAACATTTGAAGAAAAATTATTTGGAGTTATTACTACAACTGTTATGCTACACTCAGAATTCTCAGTGTTGATTTGATAAATTTCAAATTGTCTAATATCATTTACATTGTCAACTGTTCTTGGATATGTTGCTTCTTTAGGTGTATATTTATTGCTCATAATTTAGAGCCTCCCTTTCATTTTGTTTTCATAATGTGTTTCATTAGGTTGTCACTTGCATCGGATAATTGCTTCTGTGCTTTCTTAATCTCATTAGTTTGATTTTCAACAAGTGACAGTTTGATTGCAATACTTCCAATCATAATAGCCCACTCCTCAATTTTACTTTCAAACATTTAAATCATCCTTTCTTCACTTCTTCATTTGTTCAAACTCATAAAGACAAAATTGTTTCGCTCGTTCAATAAATTTGTTTATTGATTCTTCTGTTAAATCAATGCTTATTTGAAAGAAATCGGAATCCTCATCATACCTATTAACATCATATTCTAATACAAGACTTTTAGTTTCTTCAATAAAATTCTTATAGGAAATTACCCTTCTTGTCATTAAATCTAATTTGTGTCCTCCGTGTGATTTTGAAAAATGACAATTTACACTAAAAACATTCCCATCTAAAACTTCGTCTAATACCTCAAAGATAATTGTATTTAACATAGTTAAAACCAACCCTTTCCTTAATTTTTAATATTCAATCACTATTCCCATATGATTTTCATTCCTAAAATAATCTTCAAGTTTTTTTAGCGTAGATTCAGCAACTTCACCAATTTTTTCTTCTAAGTAAATATTTTTGACAGTCCTAATGTCATCTATTGAAGTTACTTTTCCAACCAGAGATTTTGTTACAAGTAACACCTGCACTAAAGACCTGTGCTTGTTTGCAAAATTATTACTTACAACTATAACTTCATTAACGTTGAGCCAAAATGTATCACTAGGTTCATTAAAAAATAAATTAACAGGTTTACGAGGACTATCTTTATAGAGTTGTTGGTTGTCAATACTAAAAATATCTCCTCTTTTAAATTCTACGATTTCCTCATGTTTAACTTTCTTAGTAAATCCAAACATATGTATTTCCTCCTCTGATTATGTTAATTTACCAATGATAATTCCAATTACCAAACTTACTATCCAAAACCCAATCCAAAATAGTTTTTGTTTAAAAGTGTATCTTTTAAATAACATATTTGCTACCTCCTCTAATTTACTTCTTATCCCAATTATACACCCATTACATCCGTATTGCAATGGGTGTAAGATATTTATTTTTTACTTTACCTAAATTTTAATAGTTATTTTGACGCAATCACAGTTTTATTCTTACAAGAATTATTACTGCAATACAAACACTCGGCACAAACACATGCATCTATGAGTTTTAATTGTAAATCTTTTTTATCTTGTTCTAATTCTAATATATAATCATTTAACTCATCTTCACTAGTCCATAATCCCATAAATTATTCACCTCCTTTTAATAATAGATTAAAATGCAATTTTTAAGGGATATTGAGAACTCTGAAACGTAGGTATAGTTTGATTTTTGCTTTTTTAATTTATCGAAATTAATAACGATATCTTCCTTGATCATTAAATAATTTATCAAGAAAAGCTATTTCTGCCCAAGGGTCTGGTCTAACATCTTCTTTATTTGCTCTTGCTATAAGTGCCCTATCCATTTGATTATATGCTCTTCTATCCCTTTCTTCCATACGCTTTGTATATTCTATATTTTCAAAATATACTTCATCACGATGAGAACTTAATTTACCTTGAATATTTCTACACCAATCAGAATGCATTGAATCATCTATTGGAGGTAAGAATTTAGAAAATAATCTCTTACTCCATTTTATCTCTGGGTATATGTTTAAAGAATAAGAATTAGCATGATATTTCCCATTGTTAAAATGACCATGTTTTCCAACTATAATTGCTTTTTTGCCTTCAAATCCAAACATTTCAGTTTCAACATGTTGATGAAAATGATTGCTATATGTTCTAATTTTCGTTTCATGCCAATTCAAATTATCACTTATAGTTACAAGTGTCCCTATTTTATAATTTTGTCTATATTTACTATTGTCATAAAATAGTTCTAAATTATCTAACCAAATATACTTACCATTCTTAACCTTAAATTCTTTTAATTTACTCTTACATATTTCGCATTCAATTTCTTTTTCGTCCTCTATGTAGAGGTCTGGTTCATTTGGATATGAATGATTGCCTATAACTTTTTGACAACATACAGTAACTTTTGATTTCAAATCATTTACCCAATGGAAATCGTGATCATTTCTACCCATAAAAACTAAAACTTCACTCATAATATGCTACCTCCTTTTATAAATTAAAATCTAAACCATTAAACACAAACCAAGTCTCTAATAACCCTTCATGGTTAACATTAATAAATATTTGATCTGATTTTTCTAAAATATCTCTAAGAAAATAATAGACATTTTCAACATCTTTTTTCTGAGGTATATTGAGACTATGTTTGGTCCTGATAATCATATGCATCTCAAAGTTATTGTCTATGATTTTTGCTACATCTTCACCATAGAAATGATCAAACTTTTTCTTGATGTCATTTAGGAATTTTTCTACTTCTAATTTAGATTTCAATTTAATTTCCTCCTTCCTAAAATCTTTTATTCTCAAAGAAAAATATCCAATAAGGAAATCCGTTTGAAACATTGCATCCTTCCATGATCATAGTTAGTTTAACTTCCTTATCATAATACTCGCTTAGGAATTTCTCAATATCTTTAGGGTTTCTACTACTAAAATATTGACCTGTATTACACCATACCTTTTTACAACTCTCATTATATTTTTCTGTATCCCATTGAAATAATCTATCAGAATATACACAATCACCTTTAAATTTATTAAAATCTTCTTGCCACACAACATAGGCATCATAACTGTAAGGATGTTGTTCTTTGTTTTTATTTACTGGTCTGCCATCCATATCAACACGACCACAATTGGTAGTAAAATTTCCATAATCATCATAGATAATATAATCGTTCACAATTGTTCCTTCTTTCTTAATTTAATATACATTTAAATAAGTAACTTAAATGACTTGCATATTAACTGCTATTATATGACATTAGTAATTAATATGCAAGTATCTATAATAAATTATATATGTATTCTAATTAATTCCAGCAAATTCCTTATAATGCAATTGCCTCATTTCCTCTGCCCTCACACCTGCTTTATCCAAATCATCAAATTTAAACCTACCAAAATATGTTTGTTTTCCTTCTACTTGGAGTGCTACTATCCATCTCTCTTCTTTTGTACTCCAAAAAACATTTCTAAATCCACTGACATTATTTTTATTTTTACCCTTTCTATTCTTACTATTTTTATCAGGTATTGTTACTCTTAAATTTATTTTTCTATTATCAAGAGAACTATGATGTTTATGCTCTATATGGTCTACATAAGCACCCTTTGGTGCATTGGTTACTTCTCTATGTAAACAATGTGCTTTAACTTTTCTTTTTCCATTCTCATCAAGATAGTATTCTGAGGCTTTTGCATAATAATCTTGAATACAATCGTCCCATCCAGCACTCCAACACCAATTTTGTTCTATAAGTTTAGGTAAGTCCTCTGTGTCTATATATCCTTCCATAATAATTTCATCCATCTTATTTGTAAAATATATTGTAGTGGTATCACCATCTACTTTATAGTCATTAAAACCTTTAAATTTTCTTATACAACCACATGATCTTCTCCCTTCTAGTAAACGCTTTGCTGTAACTATGTAATTTTTATTTCCACACTTGCACTCACATCTATAATATTCTGCTGTCTTATGATTTTTACTATAATCCCTTTCAATAACCTTTAATTTACCAAACATTTCACCAGTTAAATCTTCTATATCAATACATCTCCTCAAATTATTTTATTTATGTAATTGAACAAAAGTTTAATGCAAGCAAGTTAACCACATCCTTTCATTATTATTAATTTATTCTATCTTGGTTTATTTTTATGATATGTTTTGTATGATCCATTCGTTAACCATGGCCTAGTATCAATTTCTTTTACCATTGAGCATTTTGTACAGCGATAAAGTTTATATACTTCGCTTCCGTTACTGACACATCCATAAGTATCATATTTCCAATCATGAAATCCAAAAAAGCAAGACATATTCAATTAATCAACATCCTTTCTAATCAACTAAATTAAACTGAAAATCAACATCATGTACGTTTATAATCGTTTCTTCACCATTAAATAACTTAACTCTCAATTCTTTTCCAATTCCCCAATTGTTTTTATCCTTTATTTCTTCCAATATTTCAATTGATTCACCATTGTACATTGCTCTTTTTGGATTTAATATTTGATTATTAAAACCAATCTTGAAACTATCTCCTATATCTTCGTTAATATCGCACAAGTCAATTTTTAATTCATCATCGTCCGACATAAGAGAAATTAAATAATCCTTAACCTTTAATGCCAATTCTTTACTAAACCATTTAAATGTTTCGTTAGATTTTCTTCCATTTTGTATTGAAAATGCTATTGGTTCGTCATCTAAGAAATACATTCTATAGCCAACGTAGGAATCTGTACAGTACCAATTGCCAACCCAATATGCTTTTAGTCTGTCTTGGTCTATATATCCGAATTCAAGATCAAACTCAGAACTAAAATTTTCTATATCCACATAGGACTCATTCTTCTTAGATTTGTCAATTTTATTTGCAATTTCAATTAGTTTCATCTTATTACATCTCCTTTAATTTTTAATACTGTTTATTCATTCTTCTTAAAACTTCATTTTCTAATTTATCTCTTTTATCCGATTCTTCTTTCAAGAAAACATGTTCCATATTGCCGTGATTAAAACACATACCCATAAGATCATCTAATAAATCTTCATCAGATACATCTCGAAATTCCAACAAATCCTTAATCTCTTCAACCTTTTTAATACCATCCATACTACATGATTCACAAGTATAGTCTTGCTTAATTTCTCCATTTTCAACTGGGCAGTCTTCATCTCCATATTTACAACCATGTAATACACAACAATGTGTTCGATGTACTCCATATCTACTTATGTCCATTTTTTATCTTCCTCTCAATCTATAAAATAATTTAACCTAATAAAATTGCAAATATCTTTGACTTCAGTACCATTTATCTCATCAAGTATATCAAATAGAAAATCTTCAGCATTGTATTTTAATAAATAACTAAAAGCTCTAGATACAATCTCTTTTGCAAAACCTTCAATATCTTCACTGAATTGTTCCCTTATAGAATGCCCTGTATCACCTCTAGACCCATCTCCAAGCCTTTTAAAATCATAAGCATAAGTATATAAATCCATATGATCTTTTACTCGACTGCCTACTTTAACTTTCACTTCATTAATTAACTCTTCAATTCTGTTTGCCCTTTGATTTTCTAAATCCATATCATTCATATGATTTTTTCTCCTTTCATTTTACCATTTAAATGAGTCATTTAAGTATTTATTTAATCAAAAAAGCACAAGTAATTCACCGCACATTTTACATGTGTATTCGTTGTCATTTGCACAATCTTCGCAATAAACATCACCTGATTCTACACATTCCCAATGTACATCCTTAGAGTCACATACAAAGCATTCGTCTCTTCTTTCAATTTTTTCCATAATACATCTCCGTCCTTATATCATTTCAAATTCCTGTTTTATTCTGATACTTCAATTTTATACTTTTCTCTGTTTGGAATATCATTTTCAAATACTTGTTCTCTAACATACCAAAATAATAAATATTTACTTCCATCATGATTATTAATCATAAATGCTGATGGAAGATATTCTATATATCCATCAATCATTAATTTATTACATTCTATCATATATTTTAATATGTTGCCCTTCTGAAAGTTCAATGCCGTTATCAGATTTATATCCTACTAATTTCATTTATAATTTCCTCCTTAATTTCATCTGCTACCCATCTCAAACCATTAATTTCTCCTTCAATTATAGATATCCTAATTTCTCTAAATGTAATTGCATCACAGTTCCTATTAGGTTTTAGTCCTTGACCTCTTTGATATTCTAGAGTATCAATAATTTCTGATTGTAATGTAGTGATTTCTGTATTGAGGGCTATGATTCTTTGATTGATTTCGTATAAGTTCTTCATTGTTCTTCCTCCTTAACTTCTAAAAATTCCATAAGCCATTTAATAAATTCTTTACTTAGCAATATTTTATCCTCAGAACAATCATTCAATCGAATACTTTCAAAGTTGTTGAACCATGCTCCTCTAATACTTCCTCCCCATTCAAGCCAATGATTATTGATAAGAAAATTACAAACAAGAATGTATTTCTTGTAATTGCTTTCATCTTTAATATATTCGAAATTACGTTTTTCATATATAACTTTCATAATTTCGAATATATCTTTACCGAATTCAATATCAAGATCCAAATCATAAGTTGTCAATCCAAATACGGTACTAGATAAGAATGCTAGTCTTTTACTTTGTTCAGATATTTTGTCAAATTCTTTTGTGTGATTTCCGAATGAATCCCTTAGTGTTTCAAGCCATTCTTCATATGATTTTTCTATTTGATTCATTTGTAATTTCTCCTCCTTTAATTTAAACAATACACTTTAGCAAATCATAGAAATCCTGATTAAAAATATATTTTAATTGTCCTTCTGTATATACTTTTTCAAAAGTATTGAACCCATATCTGTCATAATATAAACCACTTTTCAATTTAATGAATTGTCCTACATCCGTAAGTTTATTGCCTTCTTTGTAACAATTATAGCATAATTTTTTATGCGATGTACTTTTACAAAATCCATTATCCTCACTTAGTGTAATATCATTTAGGTCATCAATTGAACCGCACTCGATACATTTACTCATAATATTTTCCTCCTTTAATTTTATAGCATGAAATCGTGCTTTTCTGGGAATTCAATCTACTGTTTCAATTACGTTATATAGTATATTCTCATTATCTAACTCATCTGTCTTTGCCTTTACTTTCATCATAACCTCGTGCTTTTTAGTGCCTGTAAAAGTATCTAGTTTTAAGTCATATATTCCTCCAGTGGGGTTACTTTTTACCATAATAGTTGAACTATAATTCTTGTTCATATTTTCATTCCTTTCTCCAATAAATTAAATCAGATTATATTGACTTTTATTCTGGATGTCTTTCATCATAAGTATCCATCCATTGATCAAGTATCTTTCTAGCTTCTGTTTTATCTAATCCAAATTCTTCTCTAAGGTCTACAGAAGCACCAAACATATTAACCGTACCACTATCCCTTAAATCATCAAGAAATTCAAAGTATTCCTTATTATTATCCATTTAATATCAAATCCTTTCAATAATATATTTATGGCATCAATTACCATTTGTCTTTGTCTTCAGGTTCTCTTCCCATTAACTCAAATGCCTTTTGATATAATTCTTTTAATAATCTAAAATGGTTTTTAAATGAACGTATTCCACACATATGAAGATAACCGTCTTGTTGTCCATCATCTTCTCTTTCGCCAAACCAAAAATGACAACAACCATCCCATTTAATAGAACATGTTAAATACAATTCTAGATCTACTGCCTCGCCTTTTAAGTCCCTACCAGTAATTTCATAAACATTAAAATTAATATGAAATTTACTTTGTTCTTTAACCTCTACCTGAAAACCAAATCCAGTGTCTTCTAATAGTGTAAAATTCATCTGGCATCAAACCATCCTTTGATTGATATTTTGAATTATAAAATAGTTTTTAAATGTTCTATTTTACCGCATTTTTCACACTGAGATACAGTAATTACACCTCGTTTAGATAATTCCCTTACTGTACTAGAAAGTGCTCTCATTTCATTAAATTCTCCCAACTGACTTTCAAACTTATGAGTTGAAAGCAATTTCCATTTATGTGTATGAAGCATAATAATTATCCTCCTTCAATTGCTTGCCCTGCGTCAAGTCAATTACAACTTCTTAATTTACTTTACTTACGCATGTTAGATGAATTAATCTGCTCGTCTGTCCAATCAGTTTGATAATATCCTGCTAATTCCCCTTCTTCCACTACTTCATAAATTATACTCCATTCGATTAGTTTTTGTATTTCTAATTCAACTTTTTCATAAATCCAAGATTTAATAGTTTGAGAAGAAATAGAATACATTAATATTTCTTTGAAGGAGTCTAAAATATCTTGATGTGTGGTATAAAGAGTTTTCTTTACCAATCGAACAATAGTTTGTTGTACATCGTTTTGTAGTTTCATGGTTTGTTCTCCTTTCTTTTTACCATTCTATTAATTCGCCCATTTTTTCAATAATATTTTCCATATCCAACTTAAATAGAAAACAATTTTGTATACAAAGCGGATATGGAGATTCAAAATTAATATGCAATGCTTCTCTTGCTTTTGATTTCATAGTAGTCAGAGGCACACACATATTATTATCGTTGATTACTAAAACAGGCTTAACTGTTTGTTGAGACGGTATCATTTCAACCTTTGCCAAATAAATTTCACCTTTTTTCATTAACAATTCCTCCTTAAATTTTCACTTAGAATTAGACATTTAACGACTTTTTCTTATCGCTCCTTCTTTAGTTCCAACAAAGTTATTAGAAAATCCAATTGTTGTACCAATAAATACTAAATCATCATAATTAGCTAAAGGTTTTTCTCCATGATGTACTGATGTAGTAATTACATACCAAACATTATCAATACAAACATTAATATTTGTATACTCTTTATTCTTCACTACTGCTAGTTCTTGCATAATTCCTTCCATTTTTATAGAGTAATAATAATCCCATTTTTGAGTATCTTGATTAATTTTATCTGCAATCTCTTTTACATTATCTAAATCAATTTCAATTTTAGGAATCGAAAAAACTATTTCTGCTCGTTTAACCTCTTCAGGATGTTTAGTAGTAAATACAATTTCGCCATCCATTATCATTTTGTTTAGATCAGCAGATGGTTTTGTTATAAAATCAACTTCGTTAACCAGTTTGACATTTTTGAACTCAATTTTCTTTTCCATTTTAAATTTCCCCTTTCAATTCCTCTAAACTAATTCTATAATATCAAAACCATAATGTACTGCTAACCCTAAAGCATCCTCGAATAATGGAATTGTTGGATTTGCCTTATTGAACCACGATTTCACTTTTTCTTCCTTGTGACTCAAATCCTTTACAATATCCACATTACCAAAATTATATATTTTCTTAATTTCCTGAAGATTGGTCTTGATAATTTGTCTATCAGTAGAATTATACTTTTGCATAATATTAAGTAACTCTGATTGTGTATAAGTATTTTTGTCTTTCATTGCTGTGGTAACTCCTTTCTATTTGATAGACTTAGTTTATCAAAATTATAGGGTATTGTCAATACTATTTTAGGAGAAATAAAAAATATTATTTTAGTGTTTATGGTCTTAAAATTACGGTTTGATTGGGATTATAATATGAGATAAGCAGGACGTAAAACCTCCTGCTTATTATGTAATTATTTTATTTAAACAATATGTAACGCTCCTGTATATTCCTCTGTTTCAATTGTTTTATATGCTTCTGAACATAATTGCCACTTATCATTTTTATCTATAATGTCCAAATAATTTACTTTACCTTTTAATGTGCTTGGTTTATAAGGATCTTTACCTTCAGCCACTCTTTCCTCATTAATTTTATCCCATTCATTTTTACGTCTTTGATAAACATCAAAACTACCCAATGTTTTCATTTTGCCAAATAATGCGTTGTATGCTTTTGATTTATCTCTTCCAAAATATTTATTAGCAAGGATAACCATCTTTTCACTGAAGTTTGTTCTATCACATATGTATAGTTGTTGCCCCTTAATTAGTTCTGTATCGGCCTTTATTTCATCTACTTGACTTTGCATTAATGCTAACATTTTTGACTGTTTATATGCTGTTAAGTCAGTCACCTTAGAATTATAAGCGAATTGCATAAGCATATCATTGGGATTATTTGTTAGTGTCTGTTTGAGATTGTATATTGTAAGTGTAAGATTTCTTTCTGTTTCATCCTCAATAAGCATTATATTATTTTCTGTTGAATCGAATTTACCAGTTCTTTGAATTTGAGATACAATATTCCAAATCTTATCCTCAAATTCATTGGCCTCTGTCATATCACTATTAATAATTAATTTCATAACCCCATGCTCTGTGATGAAAGTTTCTCCAGTATTATTTAATTTTCGAAAGTGCCGATTTAGCACATTCGGATTTTTTACTAGATATTTTTGATCCTCTCTAACATTTTTAGTTATTGGTCTACTCTTTTCGGAATATCCAAGCATACTAGAAATTTGATTACCATTGAATAAAGCAGTTCCTTTAAATTCAAAATTCACATCCTCTTTTGTTAAGATTTCTAATTCTTGGCCTTCAAAAATCATCAATTCATTGCTCATGCTTATACATTACCATCCTTATCATTATTTTTATTTATTTTATTATATTTAAGAAATTTATTAACCTTAATATATTACAATCATGTATATCATCACATCCTTAAATTCATTATTCTTATATCACTTGAAAGTATTATTTTAAGTTATCTCCTACTAATATTTATTAGCAAATTATCATTCTCAATAAACTCAATCTCTGTTCCACAATCCCATTTCTTTTTAATTGCTTCAATAACTACATTTTTATTAACACAGGCATCTCCACAGGGAATAAAAATATTGTCTTTAGGATAGTGGTTTTCGAAGTTAAATACTAATAATCTACTTTCTCCTTCATTGGTATCAAGATATATACATCTGTAGAAATTAGTAATGTTTTGGTCTGTTAGAAGTCTTACAATGAATACATCTCCATCTTGAACATAATCTTTAGATCCATAAGTCATTACCGCCATTATAAATTCCTCCTCTTTGTTTAATTATTATTTATATCTCAAACATACCTTCTAAACTATGCCTTGCAATTGTATATGGACATTTATCACACTCTATATTTTTCTTTTGCACTTCTCCGAATGCACAACCACCTTGACAAACGTGATAACCATTGTCTATCATTGCTATTAATGCACGATATTCGTTTTCCGTTAATTGTAGATTGATTTCTTTTAGTTTACTCATTAATCTTCCTCCTTTAAATTCGTCATTTCTTGGGAATTAGTCCTCCCATCCAAATAATCCAAAATCATCATACATATTGAAGTTATCATAGATATATTCTTGGGCCTGATTCTCTGTATCAAAACTTTTACTTAATATAGTGTAAATTTCTCCGACAGTAAGACCTATATTGTATTTATTAAATACATTGCAATAATATATTTCCGCTGAAACATTTCGTTTGCCTATATAAATATCTTTTCTCATTTTAAAAACTCCTTTCTAATAAATTAAATAATGTGATTTAAGCGCGTTTATCAATTCATTAAATGAAAGTGTTTTAATTATCGTCCCTTCTTGTATAAGAGTAATTTCTTCAGCAGTAATTTAATATAATTGAATTTCTTTTGCCAAGATCAATACGAATATTACCATCCTCAATATCTGTTGCAATTCTCATTTCTAACCATCCTTTCTAGTTGTCATGAGTTGCATGTTTCCAAGGATTAACTAAAAGGACATTCCTCTATAGTTTTAACTTGTTTAAAGAAAGAAACATAGTTATTTAAAGCGCATTTTAAATTTGAATTATACAAACAATAATCAACCAAGCAATGTTTTTCTTCTTCCAATAGACTCAACGCCCTTGATGCAATAAATATACACTCTTCAAAACAATCATAATCGCTTTTCCCTTCCATATCAAAAACATCACACGCATTCGATATCTTTTCTAGTGCTTCTTTCATAATTTTTAATTTATCCATCTTAACACTTCCTTTCGCTTTTATATTCTACAGCCAATTTTAATGCTTTATCATACAATTCTGAATACCTATTAATACTCCTATTCCATCCTGCACAAATGAAAATCAGTTCATTAATTGTTTTATTACACATTGCCAATTGTGCTAATAAATCTGCTTTTTGAATATCTTCAATGCAGTCATATAATATAGTTTTCTCTTGAGTATCGAAGTCTATTTTATATATTGAATATCCCATAATTTAACAATCCTTTCTTATCACTAATAAACATGTTCTCATAATTAATCAATTTTCCCTATCTAAAAACATTTTATCTTTAAGTCTATAATAATGATACCTGTCTTTAAAATAACCCTTAGAGATTAAATATTCAGGAGCAGAGAATCCATTAACTGACGCTCTTTTAGATAATTTTCCATATTCTTTTCGAGTGACAAATTCATTTGTGTTTGGATCTTTCCATGAAGTTATGCCAGATTTCCAATGCATTATTTGACTCCTTTGTAATTAAATAATCCAAATACATAATTCGCCACTCATTATCTCAATACCTTTTAATTTGGTAAAGATTCTATAATTGCTAACGCATTACAAACTTCATCTTCATTTTTACATTGAAATTTTCCTCGCTCTGCTCCATAATTGTTTAAAATATCCCAATTGAAATAACCATTATAATCACATGTTGCTACCGAATACCCATATTCTGCCGTTACAATACTTGCTACCCATCCATTAGAAAATGGAATTGAACGTTTAGAAGGTATTCTAAGTTCATTCATATCATTTATAACCCTTATTCCTTTGTTAACGAAATCTTGAATAATCATTATATATCCCTCCATTTATTTTTTATTTATCATTTCAAACACTAGTTTGATTCTATGACCAATTAGCTTCTAAAAGTTCTTTGGCTTGATTACACTCTTTTTCATAATCAAAAATAGTCCACATTGCAATATTATGATAATTTGGAAATAGTCCTTTACCATGTAGTTTAGAATAAATACTATTGTGGAAAAATAATGTTTTCTTTAAGATATGACACTTGACGCATTTAAAACTATCTCCGACCTCTTCAAATCCTACAATATATTTTCTGCCATCATTCAAAATAATTTCTTTCTTAATCATTATCATACCTTCCTCCTCTTTCCTATTCCCAACAAATACCAGTTTCGAAGTATCACTTATTAATTTTCTAAAACAACATACCAAGAATGATATAATACTTTCCCTTCTTGTGTGTTTAATCTACAAGAATCTAAAATTTCAGTAACAGTAAATACCGTATCGCCCATTGCTTCTACTGCTTTTTTCATTCCATTTTTGATAATCACTTAATATTAACTGTTCTCCTACTTTAGCAATTCGATGTACTTGTTTCACTATGTTCCACCTCCTTATTTACTTTATAATTTAATAATTCATCGACTACTTGTTTTATTCTTAAAGGATAATCTTCCATAAAGGTTATTCCATATTCTAATTGATCTTGAATATTTTCCTCTTCAAATGCTAATTCAAATTGTTCACTATAGATTTTTAATATATCTCCGAACCTTCTTAGTGTATCTTGATTCATATGTAACCCCCTTAATTATATTTTGCTTACGCTGACACCACATAAGGATTTAAGCCTGTCAGAAGTGGCTTAAATCCTCTTAGAAAGAATGTTAAGTCCAACAACCCCAAAATAAACATTCATTTTTATTATCTTCTTCAACAACTGAAACTAATTCATATCCTCTAGCATTTTGTATTGCCTCAGCCTGAGCTAATATGACTGCTGCTTCTTTGTTTGTTGCAGACTTTTTATATTCCTGCTGAGTAGTACCATTGGTTAAAATTATAATATATTTATGTGGAATCATTATACTTGCCTTCTTTCTTAATTTGTAATAGGTTAAATGAAAGAGTGATTTTAAGTGGTCATTGGATTTCTCCATTCTCCCCAATTATCAGTTTTGCTTTTTAATTTATAATTGATTTGAGTGCGGAATGTAGAAAATAATACTTCATTATTTAACACATATTCCTCAATAAGCGTTATTGGGTGTTGAGAATGTTGTTTAGTAATTTCTTTTGCCATATCTTCATTTTCGGCAACAACCCACATTTTTCCATCACTGTTATTCTGGCAACAGCCAAGATTAACATGCACTATGAAAATTTTCATTTATATCATTCCTCCCAATTTATAATTATGTTTCTCTTCCCATTCTTTTACGTTATCAATTACTTCCTGTTCTGTAGCAAAACGTATTTGCTCAGTACCAAAAATTCTAACAGGATCAAATGCGCTACTTGGTTTATGATCCATTAATAATGTCGCCTCATATGCACCAAAAGGAGTTTTAGAAGCAATATAAGCCAGTTCATCTTTACTGCTAATCTCTTTACATGTGACCATAACTTTATCATTTTCTTTGTACATTTTAATCAATTCCTTTCTTAAATAGAGTACGTTGAAAGTTATATTTTATTTGGTCAAACTTATAGAGATTTATCATTAACTAAACGAGGACTCTTTTGCAAATCCCTTTCTGCAAACATTTCAAGAACTGGTCTTTGCCCACGCATTCTAACAAAATAAAATGCATTATCTGACAAAGGAAACGTTTTATCATTATGATGCCATTGACGTTCTTTGTATTTTTCTGAAAATGAACGCTCCCAAGGGACGGGGCATGGATAATATCTTGATATTTCTCGACCAAGTTCCTCATCATAAACCTTCTTCATTAGAAACTCACATGATTTTTTAATTTCAGAACCCTTATAACTTTCTCCGATGTTAGCCATATCTGTTAAAGATATTAGGTGAATTGGCAAATTGTTATTTGTACTGCACTCTGAACAAATAAATTTTGCCATAAAGAACTCTGGGAAATTTTTCATTGGTTTGCCTACTTCAACACTATTATATGTACCACAATTATTGCACATTACTTCTTTATTCATTTTAATCATCCTTTCACATTTGATTTAAAATCTGCCTTTTATTGGAAATAGATATATCTCACAACCATTATATCTTCACTGTTATAAATAATCTAATAATATTAAAATAGTTTTTCTTTTTTCTTTTTTAGAATCACAGGTTTTGCACTAGGAATAGTAATTACATTCGATTCTTCAGGAAACTCTTTATTAAAACAGTCATTGCAAACATCTCTAATATTAGATTCATCATAATAACTAATCCAATTATTACACTCTACACAATAAAAGAAGTTGCTCACGAAATCATAATTACTGTAAATATTTTTCTTTTCAATGTACTCAAATGGCTCACTAGGTAACTGGTCGAACATAATCCTAACTCTTTCAATTACATCATTGAGTTCATTTATGTTTAAATACTCTTCCTTCGTATGAGCGTTATAATAACCTGTTGAAAGGTTTACTCCGGCAATTCCCCACTCAGGACAAATTACAGATATATCTGAAAAAGATCCATAATTCTCAATGAAGCCGAATTTTTCAATATAATCTACAAAATCTGGATTATCACAACGATAAAATACTGCATCATTTGAACCTTTTCTATCAAACTCAATAAGCAAATTGACAGGAGGAATTTCTTTAATTTCTTCAATTACTTTATATGCTCCCAAACCCCCTACTTCCTCTTGAGTTGTAAAGATTATATATGGTTTTTGTTCTAATGTTATAAGTTGAAGTATGGCCCATACTCCTGCGCGGTCATCTGCTCCTATGCCTTGAGGACTCCATATAACGTTCTGTTTTTGATCATGGAAGATATGAGTAGGTAATGATAAATGAACGGTGTCTAGGTGTGACACAAGCATTACAGGAATATTCCCTTCAGCATAAATATAATCTTTTGTCTTTGTGACATTTTTATATCCATATTCTTTAGACACTAATAATCGTGATAGGTATTTAAGAAGTTTCTTCTCTGACATCTTGAATAGTTTTTCTAAGTTTTCCATTATGCTGACATCTCCTCTTCAATATCTATTTTATCATAACATGTTACACAGTAGCAATAACCGTCATAGTCCAATTTGTTGTGACTTCTAACATATATCCCACAATCATCGCATTTAACATAATATCTTCCTAGACAACTATTACAAACAAAAATTCCATTTAACATTACTCCATCTGATTTTCTTTCCCAATCTCCACATTCTTTGCACCGAACAAAGTTTTGTTCCCAACAGGAATTGCAGTAATTATTTCTATTGTGATAGTGACTTTCATCTTCACCATGATACAATATTTTACCACAATCAGCACAGATATGAAAAGCACCTCGACATTTTTTACAAATCAATTCATCTGATGTATCTA
>Ga0209319_1000657_pt1 | contig 40471 bp, 39 predicted proteins | sample RifGroE2_FD_184000 | JGI IMG/M metagenome (GOLD analysis project Ga0209319, IMG submission 184000) | Groundwater microbial communities from Rifle, Colorado - Groundwater E2 (SPAdes) (version 2) | ecosystem: Environmental > Aquatic > Deep subsurface > Groundwater | place: Rifle, Colorado, United...
GTGCCATATGCCATACAGAGAAAGCGTACATTTTGGACGGTTTCTCTGCAAATCGATTTGTTTGTCAAAAACCAATGTTTACGCTAAAATTTAATCAATTAATTCCTGCTTCACGCAGGATCTAAGTATTTTAACTAATATCATCCATGAAGAATGGAGTGATTTATCGGTTAAAGGCCATAAAAATTTGAAGGGATTAAAAACCCAGAATTTACGAGATCACATGAGCGAAGAAGAATTGCTTTTTTCAGCCTTGGCTGAACTTTCAACCAGACGAATTGCTGAAACCGAAAAAACCGAAGGTTTGGAAGAAAATAAAATTCCAGCAAAAAAAGGTGGAAAAATTGCCAAGGACGCACGATTGGCTTTAGAGGAAAAAACCGGAAAGAGTGTTATTACCGGTAAAAACTTTTTGTCATTAGAAAAATAATTATGCTAAACCTCATCGAACACGAATCCCTCTCCAAACACACCACCTGGCGCATTGGCGGTCCGGCGCGGTGGTTTCTCGAAGCCAAGAGTGTCGAAGAAATCATCGAAGCTATCGAGTTTGCGAAAAAAAATAACGCGCCGTGGTTTGTTTTGAGCGGTGGCTCAAATGTTTTGGTCAGCGACGCCGGGTTCGATGGATTGGTTATTCATTTGGCTCTTCGTGAAGTTTCTGTTGAGGGAAATAAATTAACTGTCGGAGCAGGAGCTCCTGTTGTTTTCGTCGCTCGCGCAGCGGCTGAAGCAGGTCTCTCCGGATTGGAGTGGATGGCGACGCTTCCGGGAACGATCGGCGGAGCGGTGCGCGGCAATGCCGGATGTTTTGGTTGCGAGACAAAAGATAATCTTGTCTCGGTTGCGGTTTTGCGAGACGGACAAGTTGTTCAATTATCAAAAAATGAAATGTTTTTTGGTTATCGCGATTCGTCTTTCAAAAAAAATAAAGATATTATTCTCTCGGCGATTTTTGAGTTGACTACGGGCGAGTCAGCGACGATAAAAACAAAAATGGACGAGTTGCTCGCCAAGCGTCTGTCCGCCCAACCGCCAGCCGGCGGCACGGCAGGATGCGTTTTCAAAAATTATCTTTTGCGCGACGGCGAACTCGAGCGACTAAAAAAAGAAGCCGACATCCCGCAAGAAATGCTCGACAAAAAAATCATCTCGGCAGGTTGGCTCATTGATCAAATGGATTTTAAAGGCAGACAAATTGACGGTGTCCAGGTAAGTGAAAAGCACGCTAATTTTATCGTTAATCTCGGAAACGCCAAAGCCGAAGCGGTCGTTCAACTGATTTCTTTGATCAAAACGCAAGCTCGCGATCGTTTTGGAATTCAGTTGGAGGAGGAGATTGAGTATCTTGGGTTTTAGTAATCAAAGCCTCTCAAGCCTCTCAAGCATCTCAAACCTTTTTGGCCCTTCAAGCTAAAAATAAAAACCGCGCCTGAAGAGATGCGGGGAGCGGAAGTCGAGATCGGCTAGGAGGTCTTGGTGGCCAGTTTGGCCATGACAAGATCAACGAGGTTGCTGACAGTCGTCTCCGACGCTTTTGGGATTTCGTCGGTCCTTACCGAGATTCCGAAGCGTTCTTCGATGGCCATAGCCAGATCTGCTTCGTCGAGACTGTCTATTCCGATATCAGTGAAAAGTCCTGTTGTCTCAATGATTTTGAAGTCTTTGTCGTCTTCCAAATGCAGGGTGGTGCAAATGAGCTCAATCAGTTCAACGACGAGTTTCTGACGAGTCACGATTCCTCCAGATGAGAGAGAGGTGTCGCTTGACGAGGGTAATCTTTATCAATTTTCAACAATTTGTCAATAACCAAAAATTCGGTTAAACTAAAAGAGTAAATCACTAACCATTTTTTATGCGCATAATTTCCACCAAAGCGACCAACATGGAGATGACCGAAGCGATCAAAACTTATGTTGAGGAGAAGTTGTTGTCATTGGAAAAATTAATGGTTGATTTTCGTCCAGAGCCAGAAGTTTCGATCGAGCTCGGAAAAACTTCTGATCATCATTCCAAAGGTCCGTTCTTTTTTGCAGAAGCCAATTTGATTGTGCCCGGTCAGATTCTGCGCGCTCGAACCGAAGTTGAGGATTTGTACGAAGCGATCGATTTGATGAAAGATGATTTGCGCCGTCAGGTGGTGGAATTCAAAGAAAAATTGGTTGGAAGCAAACACGAACCACGGCCAGATAAAGTTTAAAAAAGATTTAAAAAATCGACAATAAAAATGTCGATTTTTTGTTTAAGTCTTTAAATTTTCCTGGTTTTATTCGTTGGCTTGATTTTTTTTGGTAAAACCGCCATAATGTGGGGGAAATATGAATATCTTTAATACCATTTTTGGCGATCCTAACGAAAAAGTTTTGAATCAACTGCAAAAGCAGGTCGAGGCAATTAACGCTCTGGAAACTTCTTTTAAAAATCTTTCCGACGAAGCTTTAAAAAATAAGTCTATCGAGTTTAAAGAAAGATTAAAAAACGGAGAAAGTTTGGATGATTTTTTACCCGAGGCTTTTGCGGCCGTACGCGAAGTTTCTTTGCGAGTGCTGGGTCAGCGACATTATGATGTTCAGCTGATTGGCGGTATTGCCATGCATTTGGGTCACATTGCCGAAATGCGCACCGGTGAGGGTAAAACTCTTGCGGCTACCGCGCCTTTGTATCTGAACGCTCTCGAGGGTCGGGGTTGTCATTTGATTACGGTTAACGATTATTTGGCCAAACGCGACTCGGTTTGGATGGGGCAGATTTATTATGCTTTAGGCCTTTCGGTTGGTTGTATTCAACACGATCAGGCTTTTGTTTACGATCCGGCTTTTAAACACGCTGAAGGTTTGGAAACATCCGAGGTTCACGACAAAGATCGCGACGCCACCGGTTCTTTTCGTGTTCACACCGATTATCTTCGTCCTTGCTCTCGCCGCGAGGCTTACGAAGCCGACATTACCTACGGCACCAACAATGAATTCGGTTTTGATTTTTTGCGCGACAACATGGTTTACACCTTTAAACAAATGGCTCAACGTCCGCTTCATTACGCCATTGTCGACGAAGTTGACTCAATTTTAATTGACGAAGCCCGCACACCTTTGATTATCTCGGCCCCGGCCGAAGAATCAAACGACATGTATATGCGTTTTGCTGTGGCTGTAAAATTTTTGAAAGAAAATGAAGATTATAATATTGACGAAAAAATGCGTTCGGCCGCTTTAACCGCCGAAGGAATTGCCAAGCTGGAAAAAGATTTGGGTATTGAAAATATTTACGCCGGCACTGGCGCCGAGGCTCATCATGCCGAACAAGCTTTGCGGGCTCACGCTCTTTATCGTTTGGATCGCGATTATGTGGTTAAAGATGGTGAGGTTATAATCGTCGACGAATTTACCGGTCGACTTATGGAAGGCCGCCGCTATTCCGAAGGTTTGCACCAGGCTATCGAAGCCAAGGAAGGTGTGCAAATTCAACGCGAGAGTGAAACCTTGGCCACAATTACTTTTCAAAACTATTTCCGCATGTACAAAAAGTTGGCCGGTATGACCGGTACGGCCGCCACGGAAGCCGAGGAATTCGGAAAAATTTATAATCTTGAAGTTACGGTTATTCCCACCAACCAAGATCCACATCGAAACGATTTAACCGATCGAGTTTATAAAAACGAAACCGGAAAATTAATGGCCGTGGCTCGCGAGGTTAAGGCTTTGCAACAAAAAGGCCAACCGGTTTTGCTTGGCACGGTTTCCATCGAAAAGAACGAACTTTTAAGTCAGCTTTTGGATCGCGAAGGTGTTAAACATAATGTTTTGAATGCCAAAAATCACGAACGCGAGGCCGAGATTATTGCTCAGGCCGGTCGAGCCGGTTCGGTAACTTTGGCCACCAACATGGCTGGTCGTGGTGTGGACATTGTTTTGGGTGGCAATCCTAAAGATCCGGCCGAGGCGGCTAAGGTTAAAGAACTTGGCGGTTTGATTGTTATCGGCACCGAACGTCACGAATCGCGACGTATCGATAATCAGCTTCGAGGTCGTTCCGGTCGTCAGGGTGATCCGGGCGCAACCCAGTTTTATGTTTCCATGGAAGACGATCTAATGCGTATCTTTGGTTCTGATCGCGTCAAAAACATGATGGACAAACTGGGAATCCCCGACGATACGCCGATCGAAAACAGTTTGGTCACCTCTTCCATTGAAAAAGCCCAACACCGAGTCGAGGGTCATCATTTTGATGTTCGCAAACATTTGCTCGAGTATGATGATGTTTTAAATAAACATCGAGAAATTCTTTATGGTCGTCGTCGAGAAGTTGTTGCGGCTTTTGAAAACCAAGACCCCGAGGTTTTAAAAGAAAAAATCATCGAGATTATCGAAGACGAAATCGAACAAGTGGTTATGTTTCATACCGGTCAGGTTGATAACAAAAAAAACGGCGATTGGGATCCTAAAGAAATTCTCGAGGTGGTGTCCACCATGATTCCGCTTTCACCGGCTGCCAGAAAAAATATCGAAGAAACTGCCTTTGGCGAAGCCAAAGAAAAATTAGCTTTGGCCTCCGGTCGCACCCAACTTATCGAAACCGTTGTTGATTCGGCTCGCGAAGCTTATAAAATCGTCGAAGATAAAACCGCAGATCCGGCCATGACCGATTTGAGTAAATCCGGTCGGGTCAGGCTTAAGGAGTTGGAACGCAATGTTATTTTGCGGGCTATCGATCGTTTGTGGATCAATCACCTTTCGTCCATGACCGAGTTGCGCACCGGTATCGGTTTGCGTGGTTATGGTCAGCAAGACCCTTTGGTTGAATACAAAAAAGAGGCTTTTCGTATGTTCAACCAACTTTTGACTTCGATCAATCAAGAGGTGGCCTATTCTTTTTTCAAAGTTGCTGTTCACGCAATCCAGGTTCAGCAAGCCACTTTGCAAGGCAAAACCCTGTTCGAACGCGCCGGCGCGGTCATAGCTTCGACAAAGCCCGGCACCTCGGCCGCGGTCGCAACTTCGAGTGGAGCTCCCGGGGTGGCGCAGAAGCAAGTTGGTAGGAACGAACCGTGTCCGTGCGGCTCCGGAGTAAAATTCAAGCGTTGTCATGGTAAATAAGTCTTATGTCTGAAAACATAAAACTCGTCGTTTTTGTACCGTTCGCTTATGCTGACGCGGTACGCGCGGCCATGGGCAAAGCAGGTGCTGGGAAAATTGGTAATTATTCTTTTTGCAGTTTTTCCTGTCGTGGAATCGGTAGGTTCAAACCAGATGACGGCGCTCATCCGGCGATTGGCGAGGTGGGAAAATCGGAAGAAGTTGAAGAAGAACGGATCGAAGTCGTTTGCGCGCGAGAGAACCTCGCCGCCGTTATTGAGGCGATTAAAAAAGTCCATCCGTATGAAGAGGTGGCGATGGATGTTTATTCGTTGGAAGAAATATGATTCGCGTCGTTGTTGGCTTAATCACCCGCCAAAGATCAACTGGTGAAACCGAGTATCTTTTGGTTAGTTCCAAAGACGATTTTGGCGAGTTTACCGGTTGTTTTTATCCGCCCGGTGGTCATCTTGAGAACGGCGAAGATGAAAAGACTGCTTTGGTTCGTGAAATCGAGGAAGAACTTGGACTAAAAGTTTTGCCACTCAACAAGCTGGCTGAAACCGCCAGCGACGTCAAAGATCAAGTCACGCACTGGTGGTCTTGCGAGATTATCGGCGGAGAATTCAAAATCAACGAAGACGAACTCGCCGCGGCCGGTTTTTTCACTCGCGCTGAAATGGAAAAACTTCCGCTGTGGCCTGCGACAAAGAAATTTTTTGAACATTTTATGACTCAACAAACTATCCAACCAACCGGCTGTTGCGAACCGTTCAATCCCGAACAATGGCAAGACAAAGAAATCGTCTGGCAAGATAAAATCTTCGTTAAAGATCATGTCACCAGTTTTCTCCACATCCCGCTCAATTTTGGAAAGAAGGTTGTTAAAAATATGACCTTGATCGAAAAAGCAGGAGCAAAATCGTCGCATCAACTGATGCTGACCGACGAAAAGTCTCTCTGGGGCGCTGATATTTACATCGATGTTGCTAAAGAAGTGTCAGGAGCGCGAATGGCTACGATTTCAGGAAAATTTTTAACCAAAGTTTTTGAAGGCCCTTATCAAAACGCCGGCAAATGGGCAGTGGAGATGGCAGAATATGTAAAGAGTCAAGGTAAGGAAATGAAAAAACTTTATTTTTCATACACCACTTGTCCGAAGTGCGCGAAAGTTTATGGAAAAAATTACGTGGTGTTGTTCGCGCAGGTGGAATAAGTTTTTATCCACAGAATTATGGTTGACAAAAAGTGAGATTTATGGTGTTATGTAAGTAGCACGGTCGAGGTTAACGCCTTGAAGCCGGTACCAACTTAACAACTCCCACTGTTGGTTGGAAATTCTAGTTTTTTGTAAAAGTGTAAATTTATGCTTTTACGATTGGAATTTCCAACCACTGGGAGTTGTTTTGTTTTAATCACTCCGAATTTATATGGGCTCGTGGAGGTAATTGACAACCTTGGCCGTGTTGGTACCGGCAGTTACGGGTTTGATCCCCGTCGAGTCCACCATGCAAAAATTCGGGACCGCCAAGCCCGCCGCTCGTCAAAAACCGCGGCGGGTTTTGGTTTTTTTGACAGAGATGATAATATTCAAGTGATTTTTATGACTCAGCAAACCGTAAATGACCATTTAATTGCCGACATCCCGGTCAAAGCGTTGATTCGACAGAACGGTTGCGTTTTGTTGGTAAAAGAACCAGACGGCCAGTTTGCTTTACCGGGTGGACGGATGTGTGTTGGGGAATTACCACGCGAAGCTTTGCGACGAGAAGTGTTGGAGGAAATCGGTTTGGAAGTTAAGGTTGAAGATTTGTTCGATTGCGCGGTCTTTACAAGTAAATCCGGTATGCACCATTTTGTTGTGATTTTTACTGCACAATTATTGGAGAATATTGGTTCTGTGCAATTAGACAAAACAGAGATTGTGGCGGTTGAATGGGTTCCGTTATCCCAACTTTTTAGTTTGCCGCTGCGTAATGAATATCGTTCGGTGCTTAGTCGACTCGTTTCGAAATAATAAAAAGAGGTTGTATAAATATGCTCTGGCAAAAACACGATGAAAAACTCATCCGCGATGGTTTCAGAAAGATTTTGTCTAAAATTTTTATTCTGCCTAATGGTCAAAAGAAAGATTTTGAAATTAAAAAAGAAGGCGATGTTGTTTGTGTCGTTCCTGTCACCAAAAAGGAGAAAATTATTTTAGCCAAACAGTTTCGTCCGGGTCTGGAAAAAATATTTTTAGAATTGCCGGGTGGCGGAGTTGAACAAGATGAGACTCCCGAGATGGCGGTTAAGCGTGAGCTTTTGGAAGAAACTGGTTATGTCGGACAGGTTGAATTTGTTTGTACGATTCCAATTTGCGCTTATTCTACCGGTCGGCGTCATGTTTTTGTGGCAACCGAATGCGAGAAGGTTGGTGAACAAAAACTGGATGATTCGGAGTTTGCCGAAGTTGTTTTTATGACACTAGGGGATTTTAGAAACCATTTAAGAGAAGGACAGCTAACCGATGTAAATGTTGGATATTTGGGATTAGATTTTTTGAATCTTTTATAACTTCATATTTGTGCCTTTATTTATTGAATTTTTACTCATTACTGTAATTGCCGGGGTTTTTTCATTATCTTTTTCAAAACTGCCTATCGGAGAATGGTGGTATCCGGAGTTTTCGTGGAAAGCCGTTGGGATTCTTTTTGTTGTTTTAACGACGATTTTTAACGTTGCATATTTTGTTTTTGTTAAATCGTAATATGAACCTCACCCAACAAACCTACAACAAAATTGCCGAAGACTGGCACCGTGATCATTCGAGCGACGACTGGTGGGTTGAAGGAACCGGTCGTTTGATTTCCATGCTTCCGGTCCGAGGAACTGTTCTTGATGTTGGTTGCGGAAGCGGTGTCAAATCAAAATATTTAACCAACAATGGTTTAAAAGTCGTCGGCATCGATTTTTCAGAAAATCTGATCGCCATCGCTCGGCGAGAAAATTTGACAAGCGAATTTTTGATAATGGATATGCGCGATGTTGCCGAATTAAATCGTGAATTTGACTGCGTCTTTGCTCAAGCCTCGCTTTTACATATTCCTCGCGCCGAAGTTGTAGATGTGATAAAAAAACTTTTGAAAGTTTTGAAAATCGGCGGCTATTTTTATGCTGCCGTCAAAGGAGTTAAAGAAGATCGACAAGAGGAGGGAATAAAGATTGAAGACGATTACGGTTACGAGTATCAAAGGTTTTTCAGTTATTTTCGTCCGGAAGAAATTCACCAACATTTTGTTGAGGCCGGACTTGAGGTGGTTTGGGAAAATTCGATGAAAACCGGGAACCGCGAGTGGATACAGATTATTGGGCGGAAGGTCTCTTGAAAAAGATTCCTTTTTGTTATAAGTTTTCGGCAGGAGGTCTTTTGTACCAAAAATACGATAACCATTCTGACGCCAAAACTGCCGCGCGGCAGGGAAAAGTGGCCGTGGTTTTCGCCCTTGGTCAAACTTTTCTTTACCTGCCGCTTTGTTTCGAAAAACTTATGGACGAAGATGTTCGCCGTTTGATCGGCGACCATTTCCGTTTGTCCGGAATCGAAGAGTCGCGGTTCGAGATCGTCTCCGAGGCCGGTTATTGCTCTCTTGATTTACCAACTTGTTGGCGGAACGATTGGTACACTTTTGACGAGCGACCGCTGCGTTCTTTTGTTTCTTCTCTTACCGGAGGTTTCTGTGGTTTATTTTAGGTCTAACAGTAACAAGTTGTCGTCTTGGACGTCAAACTGGCCGGCGAAATCAACCCCAAGCCGCAAGACTGAAACGGAGAAAACATGAAAATGATGTGTACTCGCGACTAACTCCTGGCCCTGGCCCAGAAGAAGTTCGGTGGAGAAGCCGCTTGCCTCGCAGATATCTCGGAATCCGAGCTCTTCGGTGAACCGGGTTTGCACTCGGATCTCTACGACCAACTGATCGACGAGGCCAAGACGTCCACAGTCAGCTCGATCATCGACGCCTTCCTCAAGGCTGAAGGCTCGCCGTCGCTCGTCGAGTTCCTCGTGACCTGACTCGAGGCCCAACCCGACTTTCGCAGTCACATGTGATTATCACGACACAATCTCTCCCGAACCGCCAAGCGGTTCGTTTTTTTATCTTATCCCCTTGACTTACTTTATAATTTGCTTTATCATATTGCCCCGGAGGGTATAAAAAATGGTCATTTTTTTAACCGGAGAACCCGGTTCTGGCAAGACTTCTGTTGTCGACAGACTGGCTCGAAAGTACGGGCCATTGGTCGGTGGTATCATCTCAAGAGAAGTGCTCGGCGAGGGAGGTGGCCGTATCGGCTTCGATGTCGAAACCATTGGTTGCGGGTATCGTCGTGTGCCTTTGGCTCGCGTTTCGTCGGAGAGCAAGATTCGAGTTGGGCGTTACGGCGTTGACCCGCTTACTGTTCAGGAAGTGGTTGTCCCAGCTATCTGCCGAGCTCGCCCCGATCAACTCTTGGTGATTGACGAAATCGCCCAGATGCAGATGTCGTCGCCGGTTTTCTGTGCTGTAATCAGGGGGCTTATGGAAAAGGGCGGTCTCCCAATTCTGGCCACGGTTCACTCTCGTTCCAATCCGTTCACCGATGCTCTGTTGGCTCGGTCGGATGTCCGAGTCTTTCGGGTGAACCCGGAGAATCGAGACCAGGTTCGTCGAGCCATCGACGACCTCCTCTGGCATACTCTCTGCGCCGCCCCCAAGTAGTTCTTTCTTTTTGTCTCGAGCTCGCCCGCGTTTCTTAACGGGCGAGTTTTTTATTTTGTGAAAAATTCGAAGAATTTTCGATTTGTGATAGAATAAATTTGAGTTTAAGGTTTTTTTGTTTTGAAGGAGTTTTGTCTTTGCCTTAAAAAAGTCTGTGCCAAACATAACACGATCGTGTAATATATGGGAACTAGAAAAATTAAAATTAGCTCATCTTTTCGTAAAAATTCCAGCCTGGCGGTCTGGCTATCGATTATTGGTGATTTAGGTGGTGGCCGAAAAATCGTAAAACTTCCGTTTCCAGAGCCAACTTTTGCTAAAAGGGTTTTTTTAAAAACTCTTTCGGTTTTAGCTAAACGAAAAATGATTGTTGTCAATAAGAAAACAAAATATTATTTGGTTAAATTAACTGATTTGGGGAAGATAGAATATTTGAAAATAAAAATGCCCATAGTTAGTCCTTTGTCGGAAAATTTATTTTGTTTAGTGATTTTCGATATTCCGGAAGAATTTTTTTTGGTCCGAAATTTATTAAGGAAATTTTTAAAGGCCCACGGTTTCACCCTGATTCAAAAAAGCGTCTGGTCTTCTTCTGAAGATTTTATTGAGCCGCTTCAAAAATTATTTGAATCTTTGGGCTTGCAAAAATGGGTTAAGGTTTATTGCGTGCTTAAAAAACGTTAGTTCCAAACATAACACGATCGTGTTATGTTTGGAACCGGTATTCAAACCAACTTTTGGTTTTTTATGTCCATCTTTAATCACAAATTATTTCAACAGCTTCAATAACTCCAGCTCTCCCCAAACGATTATGCCATTTGCGGCAGTGGTCCGATGTGGGTCAGAAACATTAGAGAATCACACGATCTCGATGTTGTCGCCCGCGGCTCAGCTTGGGAGATTGCTAAACTGCTCGGCGACATTGAATGGAGGGAAGATGGTGTTCAACGCGTTAGTCTACTTAACAGCGATGTCGAAATTTTCAATAGTTGGGGTTTTGGTCGCTGGAGTGCCGACGAACTTATCGACAGTGCTGATTTGTTCGAAGGCGTTCGCTTTGTTAATCTAGGGATAGTCTTGGAGTACAAACGCCAATTGACTCGGGAAAAGGATTTGGTTGATATCAAATTAATCCAAGCTTGGTTAAAGGAAAAAGACGTATAAATTTTATGACTGTTTACAACAAACTTGTTCGTGATTTAATTCCAGAGTTAATTGCTTCAAAAGGTGAGTTTTGTAAAACTCACCTGGCTACACCAGAGGAATTCGAAATAAAACTTTTAGAAAAAGTTTTAGAAGAAGCCCAGGAATTAAAAGAAGATCACGGTTCGATCGAAGAGCTGGCCGATATGTTGGAGGTTTTTGAAGCTTTGATTGAATTAAAGGGATATGATTGGGAACAACTTAGGCAAGTCCAAAAAGAGAAAAAAGAAAAACGCGGCGGTTTTACAAAAAGAATAATTTTAGAAGAATCATAATATGTCCGAAGACTTAAAACGCGGTCTAGATTACATTGGCGTCTGTTGTGTCTTTTTCTGTCACGACGGTCAGGGCAATCTCCTTCTTCATAAACGTAGTGCTAATTGTCGCGACGAACAAGGTTGCTGGGATTGCGGCGGCGGCTCCATGGAATTCGGCGAGACTTTTGAAGAAGCCGCTTGCCGAGAAATTTCCGAAGAATACGGAACCGCGCCGCTCGAAATTCAATTTGTTACCACTCGCAATGTTTTGCGCGAAAATAATGGTCAACCAACTCACTGGATGGCCAATATTTTTGTGGCCAAACTCGATCCGACTTTGGTCAAAAACGGCGAGCCGGAAAAGATCGAGGAGTTGGGTTGGTTTCCATTCGACACCTTGCCCGAGCCTTTGCATTCGCAGCTCACTAGACATTTTGTGGCGGCTAGAAAAACCGTTGGGTTCTAGCTGTTTTTAAAGTTGAGTTAAGATATTAAAATCAATATGAATTTTCCGTCTTTTTTCGCAAAACTTTCACCTGTCAAGAGAGAAAGTTTTTTTTCTTTATTTAAAAAATATCCGGATTTAATTATTCCAACTATCGATCGAGTTGAAAGAAAAATCGAAGCCGTAAAACAAAAAGACACCAAAAAACTCGAAGCTATTTTTTTGGAAGAAAAACAAATGATTCAAAATATTACCGATCGTTTAGATCAAGAGGCCGTCAAACATAAGATTAAAAAAGATATTTCCTAGTATGTCAGAAACAAAAAAACCATTCGAAAGTTTTTCGCCGCCCGTTTCCGGAGATCAAGAGATAAGGATCGTAGAGAAAGACGGGATTAAAGAATTCGATCCGAGAAATACCGAAAAAAAAGAGGCGGCTCTTTTTTTATCTCTTCATCGAAGCTTGTCTGAAAATTTACGAATTACCGGAAGGGAAATTCCTCGTTGGGCGATGGTTGGTTTAGCGGTAGGACAACTATTTTCCGTAGAAACGGCTGCGGCTTCTGAAACTGTTGAAGCGCTTCAGGCCATGGAAGTACCAGAGCTTAGGGTGAATTTAGTCGAGGATCTTAATCCTCCAGACACAGAGCAGGCGGAGGCATTAGGTGAATTTTTGGAAACAGGAGTCTTGTTTCAAACAGACGGCGGAAAGTTGGTTGCAATTCAGGACGACTTACAAGAAGGTAAAACTTTTGAATTTTCCGAACCCGTAGATCAGATACTTCTCGAAAGGCAGAGGCCGGTTTCGGAAATACAAGAATTGGTCAAAACCTCCGGCTGGGAAACGCGTAGTGAAGGTGGAAAAAATCAAGCCGTTAAATTTGTTGAAGAATTTAGAGGTAACGGAAATAATATGCTTATTTCGGAATCTTGGAGTGACGGCGAAAGCCAGGCCAGAGAATTAATTTTGGTTTATCCTAGACCTAATTTTGAAGATAAATTTTCTCAATCTGATCACGGGGTGTTATCGGTCGGTCTTTTCGAGGTTGGTCAGAATTTTAGAATTTACCTTGGTGTCGAGCCGTTGTTAAAGCCAGTAGAAGAAATAGACGGGGTTCCGGTTTATGCCCGGGATAAAATCGGTGAACGGACTTTTGTTAATTACAACCAACAACTTCTTAATGGTGTACAAGAAACTTTTTCGGATTTTGGTTTGAGTCCTAAAGATTGTTTAGACAGAATTTTTATTAGGCCCGGTCATGAAGTTTTGTTAAAAGGAGGTTGGGGCGGATTGGCTTTCACGGAACGTGGCGAGATAGACTTTCCGGAAGATCCCTATCTGTCAATTGCCGGAGAAAGTTTTCAAGAAATAGTTGAACATGAAACAATTCACATAATAGGAAACGCTTTGAAAGCAGATTCTTCAACAGATTGGATTTATACTTATGCCATTGTTGGACCAGAGGCTATGTTGGCGATGAGTGATGCTTTTTTTCCAATGTCTGGTGAACATCCTCAGGATAATTATTTTGAGTTTTTTGCCACCTTAGTAAATTCGCTTGATTTGCCAAATTGGGAACAGTCAGCGGAAACACTGGACGGCCCCAACCGCGCGGCACTTCTTTTGTCCCTGGAATCTCTGAGAAAAGTTTTGTTAGATCACCAAGTGAAAGCCAAAGCCGGGATTATTCAAAAGATTGACACAAAAATACTTTGGTGCGAGGCAAATAAATTCGAGGTTAAGAGTTAGAATTATTAAACACCTTGTCAAAACCGTTAAAAAAACCGATTGATTAAAAAATATGCCAGAATTTAACCGAATTGAAGTCCCAACTCCAGAAAAACATGAAGCACTTCTTAAAAGAGAAATGTTAAAACAAATAATGTTGCCCGGCGCCAAGGCTGTGATGGAAAAACTTCGTGCTGCCGGTCGGGAAGTTTCTTTTGTTGAGGCTTTTGAAAAAATAAATAAAATTCTTTTTGTATTTCAAAAACTGCTTGAAGAAAAGATTGGTGCGGCCGAAGCGGCTAAAGTTATGAATGGTTGGCGTGAGCAAATTAATAAAGCTTTTGGTGCGGGTGGTAGAGGTTGGTTGCCTCGGGTAGAAAAAGTTTTCGCCGATTTAAACGAGGGACAAAAAAGTTTGACGGAAGGAATTATTCGTCGCGAGGAAGAAAAAGCCGGTTCAATTAAATTTGGATTAATTTCAGCTCGCAAGGAGCTGGAAAAATTTGGAATTGACCCCGAAGACGAAACTCTTGAACTTCATTTGGAAGAGTTTTTTAAACGCGGAGAACAAACCGGAGTTCGTCAGGCGGCTTTGAAAGATTTGGGGCGAGTGGCCGAAATTATTATCGATCAATTTCCTCACGTGAAAGCCGTGACCGGATTTTCTTGGTTTTTTGATCATCCTCTAACCAAAGAATTGGGTTTTCAAATCGTCGATGTCGAAGACGACTCGACTGGTTACGGCGGTTCGACTTGGATGCAGTTTATCGATCGTCACGGCCAAATAAATCAGAAGCGCGTTAATCAATTTTTGGCTACTGGTGAGTTTCCTATGAAGGCCAAACTGGGTTTTATTCCCGTGGTCGATTTTTTGAAAAGATATCTGCCAGCCGAGCGGCGCGGTAGTGTGACCTTGCAGGAAACCAGACATGGTCGGCAAGAAATTGAAAAACAATTCAGAGATTTTTCGCTAGACATTAAAGAGCGTTGGGACAGTCTTTTTGCAGAGGATTTGTCGGCAGTTTTCGGTGAAAACAAAATCGCCAACGATTTACTTGAGAAATTCGGATTAAAAGAACAATTTTTCAATATTTTGCTTGAAGCCAAACGATCCGGAAAAACTTTGGAAGATGTTAAAAAACTTAAGGGGGCCCAAGAGTTTAATTCGAAATTGCAAAAGGCCATAAAAATTGATCCAGACCGAAGTCGTGTAGTGGAAATTTAAATCAAAACCAGAAAATGATTTTTTATGGACTTAACCCAACAGTCTTACGATCGCATTGCCAAAGATTGGTATCAAGATAATTTGACCAATGAAAATTGGTGGCAGGTAGGAATAGATTTTTTTGTCGATTGTTTGTCAGAAGGGGCGGCGGTGTTGGATATTGGTTGTGGTTGTGGTGAGAAAACAAAATATTTAAGCGATCGAGATTTTCGAGTTACCGGAGTCGATTATTCTGAGGGTATGCTGGCCGAAGCCCGAAGACAGTATTCAAATCTCAAGTTTTTACATCTGGATTTTCGGCAAGCCGAAATTCTGGGTCGGGAATTTGATGGAATTTTTTCTTTGGCGGCATTTTTACATCTGCCAAAAAAAGAAACCCCCGAGACCATCAAATCTTTAACAAAAAATGAATGTGCTCCGCGCAGCAAGCTGACGCGGTATCTAGTGGATTAGAAATTGAAGAGCTTAAGCTGATCTATAGGGTGTCCTTGCTTCCTCACATATTCACGAATCACGTCTCTGTTTCCGCCTTCCCCAACAGTGGCCACAAAAAAACCTTCTGTCCAGAACTGACCGCCCCAAAGTTTTTTTCTGAGATCCGGGTGTTTTTTAAACATTTCTCGGGCAATGATTGACTTAATTGTTTGGATGATAACCGAAGGTGAGAACTTTGGTGCTGCGGACATCAAGAAGTGGACGTGATTCGTGTCTATACCCACCTGTTCAAATCCGTACTCATAACACTCTCCGATTTTCACACAGACTGAACGGAGTGTATGCTCATGGTACAAAAATCCAAAAAGTGCTTTTCGATACTTTACTGGACAGGCATAGTGATAGTGGATTTGATAAGCGTTGTGCTCGGATTTTTTGACCGTTCGCATACCCTCCTAGTTTAATGGATAAGGAGGCCGCGCAGCAAGCTGCTCGGAAAAAGGCAAGTTTTAAAACCCGGCGGCTATTTTTATATGGCCGTAAAAAATGTTCGTGATAACGGTGTCGAAGAAGAAGTTAGAACCTCGAACGACTACGGTTATGAGTTTCAAAGATTTTTCAGTTATTATCGCCCCGAAGAAATTAAAAAATATTTTGAAGATGTTGGTTTGGAAATTGTTTGGGAAAATTCTAAAAAAACCGGAAATTGCGAGTGGCTACAAATAATTAAGTTTTAATAAACCTCCAGCTCTGCTGGAGAGACATCAATAGGCTCTGCCGTTCCTGCGAGAAGACAACGAACACACGGAAAGATAAAAACACGGGAAGTACTTCGAAGGTAAGTTGCGAAAAAATTAAAAGCGGTCTTAATAAAAATTTGTGTCTTTTGGAGAAATTGGATTGAATTTTTTTGGAATTGATTTGTCTGAATTGTTGATGCAAGCGTTGAGGTTAAAAAAATATGACTGTGAGTAAAATTGGAGCGATGAGTAATTATAATTCCATTTGTAATTAACAAACTAAAATAGCCCCTTATAGGGGCTTTCCCGAAACTACCGGCTCTGCCGGTAGAGGATCATTGGAAAAAAGAAATAAAAAAAGTCCGCTCGGTTTAAGAGCGGAAAGGAATTCGGGGGTGCCCGGGCATAGCCGCGAGGCAGGAGGTAGGCGATTTCTTGAAGGTCTCGGCGATTTGGGTCCCGATGAAGGCGAAGTCGACTTCCTCGAAGGTCGAGATCGGTTTTTGTCAGCCTTGTTGGCAGACGGTGTCGGGACAAGCCTGGACGCTTGCTGAAGACCGTTCCTCCTCGCGTGAAGTAGGGAAGAGATTGCTGTACCAGGAGTTGTAGAGAAAAAAGGAACAAAGCTACGAATAAACAAAATAAAAAATTCATTTTACCTCGTTTGGTGCTAGATCGTGCGAATAAGTTACTAATTCTTAGTTTTTTTGTCAATATTTTTATGAAACGCCGCACTAAAACCACTTTCACTTGGCTGATCATTTGGGCTATCATACTTACCTCAATCGCTGGCCTGTCTTTTTTTTATTTTGATTTCTCGCCTTTGATTTTATTTCTCGCTACTGTCAATCTTGCCGCCTTCCTTCTTTTCGGTTGGGACAAAATTGCCGCCGGTCAGGGGATTGATCGGGTGCCGGAATTGGTTTTGTATTTTTCTGTGGTTTGCGGTGGTGGTATCGGCGCCTTGCTGGGAATGAATGTTTTTCGGCACAAGACTCGGAAGAGTTCATTTCAATTTGTAGTCGCAGCGATTTTTTTGGTACAATTGGCTTTGATAGCTTTTTTGATTTCAAAAGAAGTTTGTTGCCAGTCTTTTGTTTTTTTTAAGCTCTAAGTTTAGTTTTAGGTTTTATGGTTACAGTCTCGGTTTCCGAATTTTTGCCGTTCGGCGGAAATATTGCCTGCAAGGCTAGCATATGTCACCCGGTTAATGTCGGTGGTTATACTTTGGTCGGTTTATTAATTGCCCTGCTGATTTTTGTTGTATTCTTTTTTCAAAAAAAAATAAGTTTAAAAAAATATCTAATCAGCCAAATAATTTTATTTTTAATTTTTTCCAGCACCTTTTTTTCCACCGGGGCAATTTTTGGCTGTTGTGGCGACCCAGCACCTAAAAGAATTATTAATGAAATCTGGTCTATTTTTCCCGATAACTTTTTTCCGATTTTTTTTGGGCGACTTGTGTGGTTGGTGGATTTTTTAGATATACTTGATGTAATAAAATAATCTTATGTCTTTTCGATTGAAAAATTTTGTTTTGTACCATTCTATTCCATTGGTAGTTTTTTTGATTTTAGTCGAAGCGGCGGTTTCCTCGGGCTTTTTTCTTTTGAAGATGCCAAAGGAAGTTTTTACTTTTTTGGTTTTTTTCTGGTTTTTTCAGATTCCTTTGTTTCTAATCATTTTTTTGGGAATCCCGGTTGTTTTAATCAATTCCAGATTTTCAAAAAAAATATCTGAAAAGTCTAAAACCTAGGTTTTCCACTTGTTCTCTTGTGTAAAATCGACATTTGTCATAAGATAATGCCGATTTTAATTTTATCTTTTAGACCTCTAATTTTAAAGAATTATGCAAACATGGAAGCGGAAAAATTCATCCGGATCTGGTCGAACCAAGAAAAAGTGGGTCGTCCCGGCCTTGACTGCCTTTTTCCTAATTTTTACTTTAGTGGCCGGAGCTTTTGATTTTCCAAACTATTGGAATCAAAGTTTGGCCTGGGCCGGAAATTTAACCGGTCTAAACACTTCGGTTTTGGAAATCAAAGACGTCCCTTATCGTTTGGGTTTAGATCTTCAAGGCGGCACCCATCTTATTTACGAAGCCGACATGGCCAATATAAATAATGATGATCAAGAAGCGGCTCTTGAAGGTGTGCGCGATGTTATCGAACGTCGAGTAAACTCCTTTGGGGTTTCTGAACCAACCGTTACCACTTCGCACGATAATCGCATTATTGTCGACTTGGCCGGAGTTTTAGATGTTTCCGAAGCTATCAAACAGATTGGCGAAACTCCAATTCTTGAGTTTAAAGAAGAAAATACCGAAGTCGGCCGAGCCGCCACTGCCGAAGAACAACAGATTATCGACACAGCCAACGCTTCAGAGCGTCAGCGAGCCGACGATATTTTGTTACGGGCTAAAAACAACGAGGACTGGGAGGCATTAAAAACAGAATTTAACGGTCAAGATCTTGGTTGGATTACCGCTAAAAATGAAACTCTTGGTTATTTGGTTCAAGAAACCCTGAATTTATGGACTAAGGAAGGATCTTTTGCCTATAAAGTTATTGAAAACGAAGAGGGTTTAAACATTGTTCGATATGTTGAAAAGAAAGATTCCAAGCGTATGGAGCTTTCACATATTTTGATTTGTTTTGAAGGCAAACTTCGTTGTACCGATCCAATTTCAGCCATCGAAGCCAATGTTCAACTAACAAATTTATTGGCTGATTTGACGGCTGAAAATTTTGTTCAAAAAGCTCAGGCTTATTCAACTGATCCTGGTTCCAAAGAATCTGGTGGTTATTTGGGTTGGATCGAACCGGGTCAAACCGTGCCGGCTTTCGAGTTGGCGGCTTATAATCTGCCGGTCAATGGAATTTCTGAAGTCGTCGAAACCGAATTCGGCTATCATGTTATTTACAAAAAAGCCGAAGAATTTGTTCCGGCTTATAATCTTGAAAGAGTTCTTGTTCCTTTAACGACTTTGAATGACATTGCTCAAGTCGATGAACAGTGGAAAAATACCAACTTAACCGGTCAGCAATTAAAAACCGCTCGTGTCGAGTTTGATCAAAACACCGGCTCGCCTCACGTATCCTTGTTGTTTAATAGCGAAGGCGCTGATTTGTTTGGACAAATCACCAGTCGAAACGTTGGTCTCCGTGTGGCAATTTTTCTAGACGGTTTGCCAATTTCCGTACCCACTGTTCAAGATGCCATTTACGGTGGTCAGGCAATTATTACCGGTAATTTTACTTTGGATGAAGCTAAAATGTTGGCTCAACGTTTAAACGCCGGCGCCTTGCCTGTACCGATTCATTTGATTTCCCAGCAAACTGTTGGCCCAATTTTGGGTAAGATTTCACTTGAAAAGAGTATTTTTGCCGCTTTGATCGGATTTGCTTTGGTTGGTTTGTTTATGGTGGGTATTTATCGTCTGCCCGGTATTATTGCTATTTTAGCCTTGGCCCTTTATGCGGTTTTAAACCTGGCGGCTTATCGGATTTTTGGGGTTACTATTTCACTTTCCGGTATTGCCGGTTTGGTTCTTTCGGTTGGTATGGCAGTTGACGCCAATGTGCTGATTTTTGAACGAACCAAAGAAGAACTGCGTGCCGGTCGTGATCTGCGTTCGGCCATTGACGAGGGTTTTAAACGTGCCTGGCCGGCCATTCGCGACGGAAATGTTACCACTTTAATCGCCGCAATCGTGTTGTATGGTTTTAGTTCCAGTTTTGTTAAGGGTTTTGCTTTAACCTTGTCGATTGGTATCCTTTTTTCCATGTTTACGGCCATTGCCGTGACCAGAACCTATCTTTTATCAGCTCAAAGAATCACCTGGTTGCACAAAACCTGGATGTATTTTACTGGCGTAAAAGAAATTAAGTAAAAAGATTTATGAAATTTTCAATTGTTAAACATCGTCGTGTCTGGTATTCAATTTCGACTTTATTGGTGGGGTTGAGTATTGCGGCCATTACGGTCTTTGGTTTTAACTTCGGAATCGATTTTACCGGCGGTAGTCTTATGGAAGTAGGTTCAGAAGCCGGATTGAGTTTAGACAACATTCGCTCCTCATTGTCTGATATTGGTTACACTCATGCCGTGGTTCAGCCCAGCGGTGACAGTAATTTTTTGATTCGTTTGGAGTCTCTGGACGAAGAAGCTCACCAAACAGTGTTGTCTGTTCTCAGGCAAAACGACGAAAATCTACAAGAATTGAGATTTGATTCTTTTGGCCCTTCGATCGGTTCAGAGTTACGCCGCAAAACCATTACCGGCGTAATCATTGTTTTGATTTTAATCGCCGCCTATGTGGCCTTTGTTTTCCGCAAAGTTTCCGAGCCCGTGGTTTCTTGGAAGTACGGCGTTTTAACTATTTTAGCCGGTTTTCACGACGTTATCGTGCCACTCGGTTTGTTTTCCGTCCTTGGTTATTTTTTTGGCTGGCAAATCGATACGGCTTTCGTGGCCGCGGCTTTAACCATTCTCGGTTATTCGATTAACGACACTATTGTGGTTTTTGACCGGACTCGCGAAAATCTTTCTCGTTATAGCGGAGGCGATACTTTCGAAGAAGTTGTGGATAGTTCCATCAGACAAACAATCGCTCGTTCCTTGTACACCACTTTAACCACCATGTTAGCCTTGGTTGCTATCTTCTTTTTCGGCGGCGATTCTACTCGTCCGTTTGCCTTGGCGCTTTTGGTTGGTATTGGTACCGGTGCTTACTCCTCGATCTTTATCGCCAGTCCGTTGCTAGTAACTTGGGAGAAGTTTCGGAGAGGGAAATAAAGTACAGCAATATATAGAAATAAGAAAAAAAAGACAGCGAAGACAATTCGCTGTCTTTTGTTTTTTTCCACAACCCCGCTTAACCACCCTTAACCACCCTTAACCACCCTTAACTCCCCTTAACCACCCTTTCATGCTATAATAATCAACGATATGTTTCTTACGGTCATCACCGTCGATTGGTCCGTGCCACAAATGTATTTACACGCTTTTTTAAGCCAGCGTATTGATGTGGCTTTGTTAGAAGTGGTTTTGCTTGTCGGCTGGATTCCCATTGCCGCGATTATTTTAGAGGGTTTCATGGAAATTTGGAAAGATTATCGTCAAAGTATTTACGACGGTCGTTTGCAATACAGTCTTTTGGCTATTGATGTGCCAAAAATGACCGAACAAAGTCCAAAAGCCATCGAGAATATTTTTAGTGCTTTAGAAGGTGCCAACTCCAATTTGCTTTGGAAAGAGATTTGGTTTGATGGTAAACAACAGCCGCGTTTTAGTATTGAAATTGCTTCTGTTGGCGGTTACATTCAATATTATTTTCGTTGTCAGACCAGGTTTCGCGATATGGTCGAGGCTTCAATTTATGCCCAGTATCCCGATGCCCAAATTGCCGAGGTCGAAGATTATGCCAAAATTGTTCCCTCCAGATTTCCCGATCCGGAATGGGATATGTGGGGTACGGAATTTAAATTAAAAAAAGATAATCACGTGCCTTTTCGAACCTGGCCATCTTTTGAGCACAGTATGTCGCAAGAACTCAAAGATCCGTTGGCAAACATGTTGGAACAAATGAGTCGCATGCGGCCCGGTGAGTGTTTCTTTTTTCAAATTGTCTTTTCTCCAACCAAACTTAGTTGGAAAGAAGAAGGTACAAAATTTATTAATAAAGTTTACGGCGTTGACGCTAAAGCGAAATCGGGCAACGGAGCTTTGAGTGCGTTGTTGTCTTGGCCCGGTGGTTTTGTTAATGAGTTGACCGGGGTTGATATTAACGCCATGTTTGGTTTGAGTACCGAAGAAAAACCAAAGACCGATGATATTTGGCGAGCCTTTAAAATTACTTTAGCCGAAAAAGCTCAGGTTGAGGCTGTTGCCAATAAAATTTCCAAAATTGGTTTTGAAACTAAGGTTCGAATTCTTTATTTTGGTAAAAAAGGTGTCTTTAATAAAAGTACCCGGGCCTCCATGGTTAAGGGTTTTCTTTTGTCTTTTAATAGTCCGGGTTTGAATGAATTTGGTATGTATGGTCCGCAAATTCCCAAAGGTGATTATTTTTGGCAAAAATGGACTTACCGACATCGCCAAACTCGGGTAACCCAAGCTTACAAAAATCGCAGTTTTACTTTGGGGGCTACACCTAGAGTTATGTGTGTCGAAGAATTGGCTTCGCTTTGGCATTTCCCAACCATTACCATTAAAGCCCCACTTATCAAAAAAACCGAATCCCGTCGCGCCGAACCGCCGGTTTCCTTACCGGTTGCTTCCGAAGAAACTCCGCTTTATCGAGCCACGCCGCCAACGCCTAGCAAAAAAGAAGCGCCACCAGCCACTTTGCCCGGCATCGAAGAAGAAGCAGTTGAAGATAAATCGCTTTTTGAGCCCGCAGTTAGTTTTGATTCAGATATTGAATTTGCACCCACAATTAAAAATCCAATCATTCAAGAAAAACCAACTCCACGTCCTGTAGTCTCGGCTGTCGTTAAAAAAGAAATGCCCGAAGCTTTACGTATTCTTATGGAACCCGGAGTCGAGTTGGAAGACGTTAGTGTCCCGCCGGTAGAGGAGTAAGAAGGGAAGAGGGATTGAACTTTCGGTCTCCATGATAAAAAACACTCAATCACCAAATCACTCAATCACTCAACAACTTAATAACTCCACTTCACCTCACCACCTATGCCTGCTTACGAAGATCACGATCACGAGAACGATGTAATTTATTTTGCTCGCACCAACTATCGCAATGAGTTACGAAAGTTTGGTATTAAAACCGATGACCGCCGTCGGCATACTTATGTTATTGGTAAAACCGGTATGGGCAAAACGACTTTGCTCGAAAACATGATTTTGGCCGATATTTATTTTGGTCACGGTTGCGCTTACGTTGATCCGCACGGCGACACAGCCGAAAAACTCATTAATTATATCCCCGAGTGGCGTCAAAAAGACGTGGTTTATTTTTGTCCGTCTGACACGGAATTTCCCATGGGTTTTAATATTTTGGAATCTTCCGATCCCAATACCCGTCACGTTATCGCTTCCGGTCTTATGGGAGTGTTCAAAAAAATCTGGCCAGATGTTTGGAGCGCGCGCATGGAGCATATTTTGAACAACTGTATTATGACCCTGCTCGAAAATCCCGGTAATACTCTGATGGGCGTTAATCGCCTGCTGGTCGATCGAGATTTTCGTGTGCGCATGGTTTCAAATCTTAAAGATCCGGTGGTTAAGGCTTTTTGGATAACCGAGTTTGAGCAATGGGAACCCAAGTTTCGTACCGAAGCTATCGCGCCAATTCAAAACAAAGTTGGTCAATTTCTTTCCACCTCGATTGTTCGTAATATTGTCGCCCAAGTCAATTCCACTCTAAAGCCGCGGGAAATCATGGACTCCAGTAAGATTTTTATCGTCAACCTTTCCAAAGGCCGAATTGGTGAAGACGCCATGAAGCTGCTCGGCGGTATGTTGATTACCAAAATGCAGCTTTGTGCCATGGAACGTGTCGACATTCCCGAAATCGAGCGCCGCGACTTTTACCTTTATATCGACGAATTTCAGAACTTTGCCACAGAAAGTTTTGCTTCAATTTTGTCCGAGGCTCGTAAATATCGGCTGGCGCTAATTATGGCTCACCAGTACATCGAGCAGTTGACCGAAGAAGTTCGCGCCGCGGTTTTCGGAAACGTCGGTACCATTATGATGTTTCGTGTCGGTTCGCCGGACGCGGCTTTTTTGGAAACTGAATTTATGCCGCGATTTACTCCGGAAGACTTGGTAAATCTGGCTAAATATGAAATTTATTTGCGATTAATGATTGATGGTGTGGCCTCGGAACCATTTTCCGCCCTAACCTTGCCACCAATCGTTCAAAAAACCAATTCCATGGAAGCCGTCATTAAGATTTCTCGGGACACTTATGCCCGACCGCGTGATATCGTGGCCGAAGAAATTATGGCTTGGAGCGAAGCCGAGGGTGGCGGAGTGGAGGTCAGGGCGCCAAAAGAAGCAGATGAAGTGGAAAAGAAATTTGAAGAAGCTGATGCCAAGCGCAAAGCCACAAAAAAATTCGGCAACAAGCCGTTGTTTGAATACGATTGCACTCGTTGCAACAAACACATGATTTTGCCGGTCGAGTTAGACAAATCGCGGCCGATTTATTGCGAGGATTGCATCGAGCTTGTGCGCGAAGAGCGCAAAAGCGGCAAAGGTCACTCCGACGAACGGCCGCGCGAACCACGGCGAGTTGTCGCGGCTGCGCCAGCAATTAAAGACGGATCATTGGTTACAAAAGAAAGCGAAGCAACTGTTAGTCTGTCTGCTTTAAAGCCCGCAGAAAAACCAGCGGCCGTTTCACCAAGTTTACCAAAAATGCCCGATGATTTTTTAACGCAAGAGTTAAAACAGCCGCAACCACCGTCGCCATTACCGGTTGGGCAACCTTCTGGTGATCGCAATAAACGCCGTCGTCGTCATAAACCAGATGGAGGCGGAAACGGAAACAAACCACCACAACAAAACCAACCAGTTCGTCCAAATCTCCCGCCAAAATCAAAAGACGACGTGTTTCCTTGGTAAATAATTTCGTAGTTTCGTAACCCTATGGACTATCCTCAACAAGAAGACCAAATTGTCGCTCGTCGCCATGAACCACCAGCCGCTTTGCCGACTAAAGACAATACTCCGGCCGAAGAAATTTCTTTGTTTGGCCGGTCGAATTTTAGTCAAGGAATTTCCAATAAAAAACAGATTTTCGGCATCAAACGAAAAGATCGCACTCGTCATTTATATGTCATTGGTAAAAGCGGTGTCGGCAAAACCAAGTTATTGGAATTGTTGATTCGCGCCGATGTTTTTTTTGGTCACGGTGTTTGTATTTTTGATCCGCACGGTGATTTAATTCAAAGCATCATTGATTTTATTCCAGAGGAACGCTTGGATGATGTGGTTTTGATTAATCCGGGCGACCGCGATTTCCCGATTTCTTTTAATCCGATTGCCAATGTTGCCGAGGAAGATCGTTTTCCGGTGACTAACGAATTTTTGGAAATTTTCAAAAAGCAATTCGGTTCCGACTGGACACCGCGTGTAGAACACTTGTTGCGCATGACAACTTTGGCCATGATTGATTATCCGGCCGGCACCATCAATGGAATGGTTTCGCTTTTATCGAGCGGTCGTTTTCGCAGTAAGGTTATCGAACACATAAAAGACAGCGTTGTCCGTCGTTTTTGGGCGATCGAGTTTCCGGAATGGTCGCAGCGTTACGATGCCGAGGCGGTGTCGCCGCTTTTGAATAAACTAGGTCAACTTCTCGCAGATCCGCTAATGCGCAATATTTTCGGACAAAAAGAAAACAAGATCGATTTTTATCGTTTCATGCAAGAGCGAAAAATCGTTTTGGTAAACCTGTCCAAAGGATTGCTTGGCGATGATGTTTCGGCCTTCTTTGGCGCAACCTTGATTACTAAAATCAAACAGTCTTCGATGAAACGCATTAACCTGCCGCAACATTTGCGTCAGTCGTTTTATTTGTACGTCGATGAGTTTCAAAACATTGCCACAAAAACGTTTGAAAACCTTTTGTCCGAATCACGCAAATTCGGTATTGCCGTGACTGTCGCCAACCAAAATTTATGTCAGTTGGAAACTTCGTTAAAAGCTTCGTTATTCGGCAACGTCGCTTCAATCATCACTTTTCAAATCGGTGCCGATGACGCGAAAATTTTAAAAGACGAGCTGGCGCCGATTTTTGACATGCACGACATCATCAACCTTGGAGCGCGCGAGATTTATGTCAAAATGACCATTGACGGCAGACGTTTCGATCCTTTCTCGGCCGATGTTCTAGAAGTCACCACGCCGCGGCACGAGACTTTTTCTAAGGATATTATTGAAGAGGCGCGTGAGACTTACGCCAAAACGAGAGCCGAGGTGACAGCCGAATTGGAGCAGGGAGATAAGGAGATTAACGCGCAGGCGGTGAAGGTGGAAGAAAGTGAAATTGTTGTGTAAAGTGATGGAAAGGGGTGGAAAGGGAATTAAACTTGCCTACGCCACGCTTCGGCGAAGCTAAGGGAGGGGAAGATTGTGAAGGATCAACCTTATAAAAATTTGTTGGTTTGGGAAAAGGCGGATGCTCAACTCCGTCTGGTTTATTTTATAACTGTTAGTTTTCCTCTTGAGGTTTAAATATTTCGAAGACAATAACCGATATGTCTCACACTCCGCAGTACGACGTCGCTGTCGCCAAAATCCTTGCCGAGCTCAAGCCTGGCGAGCGGGTTTGCGCGCTGACTGGCAAAATTTGGAATTTAACCCAAAAAGAAATCGACATCTGTCGCGATTTCAAGGTTCCGCCGACCACGGTCGCCCCCGATGTTTTGATGAACTATCTAAACGGTTTCAATACTGGCTTCGCGGCTTTTTGGAAAGCTCACGTTAAAACCGGCCAGCCAATTCTTTCGGCGATTCATCCGGATTCGCCTTTTCCAGTGGTTTCGGATAAAGAGTTTTACGAGTTAGATAACACCGAATATGGACAAGAGCCGGATAGTCAGCGTTCGGTTTTGGAACAGCTTTTTGAAATTCAAACCAAGACCCCGATTGACGCAACACGCAATAGCGGGATCGAAAATTCAACGGCGGTTGTGGCCAGTATTAATGTTTTAAACAGCCACGCGGTTTTTGGTTCTTTTCAAGTTAAGAATTCTTTTTATGTTAGCACTTTGGGTGGTGGCGAGGATGATATTGATGCCAGTGGTAGTGATAAGATTTTTCAATCCCATTCGGTTTCGGCGTCGGTGGAAATTTTCAATGGTTTTTTTATTATCTGTTCGTCGGCTTGCCGCGATAGTTCGTTTCTTTTTGATTGTCAGGATTGCGAATTTTGTTTTGGTGGCACTAACTTGCGGCACAAAAAATTCGTCTTTTTCAATCAACAATTAAGTGAAGCCGAATATCGTGAAAAAATCAAAGATATTGATTTGTCTCAAGCCGAAGTTTTTGAAAAATATAAAGCTGACTTTTTTTGTTTGTGGAGAGAACAAGGAATTTGGCCAGAGAATTTCAACATAAATTCGCCGGAAAGTTCCGGTGATCGTTTGATTAACTGTCTGCGTTGCGAAAATGGTTATCTTTTAATAAAAAGTAGTGATTGTTTTAATACGCGTTTTGCTATTGAGGCCGAGACTAATGTTTATTGCTCTGGTAATGCCAAGGCTAGTCGCGCCTATATGTGTACGGGGGGTTCTTTTTCGGCTGATTCAAAATTTTGCCAAGCCAGTCCGCGGATTATTAATTGTGAGTATTGTATTAACTGTGTTGAGTGTGAAAACTGTTTTGCTTGTGTGAATTTATTCAGAAAAAAATTCTGCGTTCTTAATAAACAGTATACCGAAGAAGAATATTGGTCGTTAGTTGATAAACTAAAATGCAAAATGCTCGAAGATGGCGAGTACGGAAGATTTTTTCCGGCCAAAACTTCACCTTGCGGTTTTCAGTTTTCCGGCGGCGAGATTTACCGCGGTTTTTCTGAAGCCGAATTAGAACTTTTTCAAGTCCCGCGTCTTGATCCGGCCCGCGGCCAATTGTTATCGCCGGCCCCAAACAGTCAGTTGACTGTTGCCGATATTCCTAACCATCTCGACGAGGCTGATAAAATTGTTAATCAACCAATTTTTGATCCAGAAATCAATCGTCTTTACAGTATTACCAAACCCGAACTGGAAATTTATAAAAACAAAAAGTGGCCCTTGCCGCGTCAACATTTTATAACTCGTCTTAAAAATTTAATCAGGTTCAGCAACTCTCCAGAAGCCATGAAATATAATTGTGATTTTTGTAAAAAAGATATCGTCACTTATAAGAATTTTACTTTTAGCGAGCGAAAAGTTTTTTGTCAGGAGTGTTATCTAAAACATCTCGAAGAAAATAATTAATTGTGGATTTCGAAGATTTTAAAAACGAACGCCTTCGGGAGGAGCTGGAAATAGGTAAGGAAAAATTTGGAAGAATTTTTTGTTTTTTGGATTTTGGAAACATTAACCACTGGTTCGAGAAAGATCAGAGGAATCTTGACGGTGCGGCTTTGTCTGTTGACGAAAAATGGTCGGTTGATTCCCGCAATAAACCGCCGGCGAAGCCGGCAACGGTTTCCATTTAAGACGAAGTCCTTGCTCGATTCCGATATGCCAAAAAACCAACAACCAACCAACCGATTCAATGAGCGTAGCTCTTATCCAACCAACAAGCCACCGACGAAGTCGGTGGTAGTTGACTTAGAACGATTATCAACTACCATTTCGCGTTTTTCAAATCGAAGTTATTTTTATTACGGTTTTGACGCTGGAAAGTCCGCCTCGTTGCATTTAATCGTTAAAGCCAGGAAATTTTTTCATGTCGCGGTTACTAAACCTATTCAGTGGATTAAGCACCGTCTTGATCCTGTAAAAGACGCAAATAATTTACGATTGATCAACGAAGATTCGTCCGGTCGGTTTATCCGAATACCAAAATGTAATTTCGATGTCGAGTTGAGTATCGACGCGATTCGTCTTTCTGAAAATTACGACACAGTTTGTCTTTTTAGTGGCGATAACGATTTTTTGGCTCTTTTGCGTTTTTTGAAAGAAAAAAGAAACAAGAAAGTTATTTTAGTTCACGATGGTCACACTAGAACAGAATTGAAAGCCGGAGCGGATTTAACAGTTTCTGCTCAACGAATTAAAAAATACATCGCTATAATTAAAAAGACCCAACGCGCGCAAAGCGGGGAGGGTCTTGACATCGGACCCGTATCCACGGGCAGGATGCCTTTATAGGGCATATTTTTAGTATACTATAAATATCTTAAAAATCAATAGATGTGGATAATTTTACAAAATATGAGTAAAACCCCCAACTACGACAAAAAAATTAAAACCATTCTCGACCAACTCATCCCCGGCGAACGAACTTGTGCTCTCACTAGTGAAACCTGGAACATGACCGACGAGGAGATTGGTTGGTACAAACGTTTCAATGTCCCGCCCTCAAAACTTCATCCTCGCGCTCGTTTGCGTTTACTTTTAGGTTTTGCTTCGGGTTTGGTTTTGTGGTGGAAGCCGCATTTCAAAACCGGCAAGCCGATTTTGAGCTTTGTTCACCCCGACAGTCCTTTTCAGGTTTTGCCGGACAAAGAATGGATGAGCGAAGATTTTTTGCGTCAGGAATCAAGTTTGGATCCGATCAAACCGTTCTTTGAGCAAATGCTCGGCCTGGTGCACGGTGTTCCGGTCAGTGCTTGTCGTGATGACGGTAGCAATAAAGACTGTATCGGCGTTGACTATATTAGCAGTGAAGACTCTTACATGGTTTTCAGTCTTTGTGGCGCCAAGCGTTGTTTTTATCCGGCTCTGGCGCTTTTTAGTGAAGATTGTGTCGATGTCACTAACACTAAAAACAGTCAACGGTGTTATCAAACCAATCGGGTCAACAACATGTTCCGTTGCGCTTTTTCTTTTGAGTGTCGCGATTGTATAAATTCGAGTTTTCTTTTTGATTGCCGTAACTGTGAAAATTGTTTTGGCGCGACTAACGCTCGCAATAAAAAATACGTTTTTTTCAATCAACAACTAACTCGCGAAGAATACGAGAAAAAAATTTCAGAAATCGATTTGTCTTGCCAATCGGTTTTGCTCAAACATCAAAAAAAGTTTCAAGACCTAATGAAAACTGCGGTCTGGCCAGAGAATTTTAATATCGGTTCGTCCGAGAGTTCTGGTGAGTATTTGGAAGAATCAACTCGCTGTAAAGAATGTTATTGGCATGGAAAATCGACTGATATGTTTCACTGTTGGATTTCCGAAGAACATCGTGATTCGGCTTTTGTGGCTTGGGTTGGTTGGGGTAGCGATGCTTATTATACCTGCGACGTTGTCGGTGGTAGTCAGTTACGGTTTTGTTTTCGCTGTTGGCGTTGTTTGAATCTGGAGTATTGTTTGGATTGTTATGACTGTGAAAATTGTTTTGCTTGTGTTGGTTTACGAAAAAAGCGTTTTTGTATTTTTAATGTTCAATATTCCGAGGAGGAATATTGGCAACGAGTCGATGAACTCAAATGCGTCATGCTTGAACGCGGTGAATACGGCGAATATTTTTCGGCGGCTTTTTCGGAAAATGGTTTAGAGTATTCTATGGGCGATGCCTTCTTCGGTTACTCCGAGGCCGAGCTTACGCGTTATCAAGCCCCGCGTTTTGATCCAAAACGCGGGGCGGTTATTGGCCCAAGCGGCGCCATCGCCGACTTACCTTCGATTGATGTAAAAAACATCCCCGACCGTTTGTCCGAGATCGACGAAAAAACTTTTGTTGGCAAACCAATTCTCGATCCAATTCTCAACCGTCCCTTCAGTGTCGTCTCTGGCGAAATGGCTTTTTACAAAAATCAGAAAATGGCTTTTCCCCGAGAACATTTTTTACGTCGTTTAAAAGCTCTTATCCGCACCTCAAATTCGCCAGAACCAGAAGTTAAACCTTGCGCCAATTGTCAGAAAGAAACGGTTTCCTATCGAAATCCGTCTTTTGGGGAGAGGCGAGTATTTTGTAAAGATTGTTATTTGCGGTTTCTGGAAGAGAATAATTAAAATGTCTGAACCGGGATTCTCAGGATTTTGGTGATTAGCAGGATGGTTTTTTTCAGAAAATCACAACCAATCCAATAATCTTGAAAATCCTTTTAATCCTCAAAATCCTGGTTCAGACAAGCACCTATGTCTAAAACTCCAAACTACGATTCCAAACTCCAACCAATCCTCGCCGCCCTCACCCCCGGCGAGCGCCTTTGCGCTCTCACCGGCGAGAAATGGTTGATGACCGACGAGGAAATCGGCTGGTACAAAAAATTTAACGTTCCGCCGTCAAAATATTCGCCTCTTAACCGCATGAGAATTATGAGTGGATATTTCATCATGTACAATATTTTCTACAACAAGCACGCCGATACCGGACGACAAATGATGTCGACGATTCCGCCGGCCAGCGGTTTTCGTGTTTTAGAAGACAAAGAATGGTACGAGCGCGATTTTTCTGAAAAGGGAATAAGTTTGGACGCGAAAAAATCTTTTTTTGACCAATTGTATGAGTTAAGTCTTTGCGTGCCTTTGCCGGCTCACGACAACATTGTTCCGCCAGAAAATTCTCTGGCCTTTTTGTCTTTTGGTGACATAGACAGTTATTTGGTTATGGCCAGCCGATCCAAACGAAGTCTTGTCTGTTCCAATGCTTTTGATACCGAAGATTCGGCGGAAATTATCATGGGAACCAATGTCAGAGAATCTTACAAAACCATGAATTCTTCCAATCTTTTTCGTTGTCAATTTGTTCAAGACAGCTGGGATTGCCAAAATTGCTATTTTCTTTTTGATTGTCGAAATTGCGAGCATTGTTTTGGTGTTGCCAATCAACGCCACAAAAAATATCTTTGGTTTAACGAGCAACTCTCAAAAGAAGAATACGAGTGTCGTTTGGCCGAGGTCGATCTCTCGTCTTTTAAAGTTCGCGAGGAATACGAGAAGCGCTTTGCTGATTTTGTCCAAACTCAAGCTGTTTGGCCGGAAAATTCCAACATCAACACACAAAATTCCACCGGCGAATATCTTGAAGACACCACCAACGCTCGCGAGTGTTACAATGTTCGCGGCGGCTCGCGTGATATTGATCATGTCACCTGGTGTCTTGGCACACCTTCGGAAAATTGCGCTTATTGCGGCGGGGCCACCGGCTCGACTGATTGTTATTATTCGGTCGGAGTCACTAATTGTCATCGCGCTTTTTTCAACATGAATATTGTCACCGACTCACGGGATTTGGAATATTGCACGCGGTGTTTCAGTTGCGAAAATTGTTTTGGATGCGTCGGTTTGCGTCATAAAAAGTTTTGCGTTTTGAATAAGCAATATACCGAAGAAGAATACTGGAAAATTCTTGATGATTTAAAATGTCGATTGCTCGAGGAAGGGAATTACGGCGATATTCCCGGCCTGCGTTTTTCCACTCAACATTGGTCTTCGCTTTTGGATTTGTTTGAAATCGATAAAGCCACCGCTCTCAAACTAGGTGGTCGCGATTTTGATTTGGTTAGCCAAGGTGCCGATGGCCCGGAAGTGTCTTTGGAGACGATTTTACCTCTTGAAACAATTCCTGACCGGTTGAGTTTAGATGATTACGAAAATCTTCCGGGTAAGTTTTATTTTGACCCGTCGGTCGGGCGTCGGTTTTCTTATATGAAGCCCGAGTTGATGATGTATCAAAAATTAAAAGTCGCTCCCCCACGCCAGCATCCTCGAGCCAGGATTATGGAAACCTATAAGCGGTCAAACAAACCTGAGTTTTTTGACACTGTGTGCAAGAGTTGTAATAAAGCCATTAGAGTGGCCAAAAACCCCGCTTATCCTGATCGAAAAATTTTCTGCCGGGCGTGTTATAATACTTTCATTGAGAAAAATAATTAAATCGATATGGAGACAACACAAATTGCGTTATTCAAAGGGAAACAAATCAGAAAAATTATTTATAAAAAGGAATGGTGGTTTTCTATTTTAGATGTCGTTGAGGTACTCACGGACAGTCCACAACCGAAGACTTATTGGGCAAAAATGAAAGATCGGGAAGAAGAGCTTTTTCAACCGTTCCCATTTTGGGAACAGTTGAAATTACCGGCCGAAGACGGAAAGTTGCGTGAAACCGATTGCGCCGATCCCGAAGGAATTTTTCGCATTATCCAATCAATCCCTTCACCCAAAGCCGAACCTTTCAAGCGCTGGTTAGCCAAAGTCGGTTACGAACGCGTCCAAGAAATCGAAAATCCGGAGCTGGCGACCAAACGCACAAGAATGTTGTATAAACTTAAGGGTTATCCGGACAGTTGGATTGAAAAACGCATGCGCGGGATCGCTATTCGCGAGGAGTTGACCGACGAGTGGCAAAAACGCGGGGCGCGCGAAGGCCGTAACTTTGAAATTTTGACCGCCGAAATTGCCAAAGCGACTTTTGGAGTAACTCCGAGCCAACACAAAAAACTGAAAGGCCTGAAACGACAAAACTTGCGCGATCACATGGACGATTTTGAATTGATTTTTTCCATGCTTGGTGAGCGTTCGACAACGGAAATTCATCGGTTGGAAAAATCAGACGGGGTTTCCAAATTGAAAGGCGATGCCAAGCGCGGTGGAAAAGTTGCCGGTATTGCCAGAAAACAACTGGAAAAAGAAATCGGCCGTTCGGTGGTCTCCAAACAGAATTTTTTGGAAAAGAAAATAAATAAGAGGTTGAAATAATATGACTAAGACTCCCAACTACGACGTCAAAATAAAAACTATCCTCGACTCACTCCAACCCGGTGAACAAATTTGTTCATTAACCGGTGAAAAGTGGCAGTTGCCGGAAAAAGAAATTGAATATTACAAAAAATTTAATGTTCCGCCGCATAATGTTTCGCCCAATACACTTTGGAAACAAATGGCTTATTACGATTGTGCCTATCAATTTTGGTGGAACAAGCATTTTGAAACTGGTGCTCCTGTGTTGAGTTTTCATCATCCGGCCTCGGGAATTCGAGTTTTGCCGGATAAGGAATGGCATACCAAAGATTTCTCCGAAACTTTTGAGGAATTTGATCTGGCCAAACCTTTCTTTTCACAGTTAAGAAATTTAGAGTTGTGCGTGCCGCTTTTGGCAACTTTTAACCGAGTTGAACCGGAAAATTCGATCGTGCTTATGTCTATGGGTGATCGGGACAGTTATTTTGTTTTTGCTTGTAAATCGGAACGCTCATTTTTTTCCGGCGGCGCTTTTGGTATTGCCGATTCCTCGGTGGTTTGGTTGGCTTTTAATATTACCGACTCGCATTACATTACTCACAGTCAACGCCTACACAACTGTCGTTATGTTCGAGAGTCGTTGGATTGCGTTAACTCGAATTTTTTATTTGATTGCCGGAATTGTAATAATTGTTTTGGCGCAACCAATCGTCGTAACGCTGAATATTTATTTTTCAACGAACAGTTAACTAAAGATGAATACGAAACACGGTTGTCAAAAATTGATTTGGGGCAGAGAAGTGTGGTTGAAGCTTGGCAAAAGAAATTTGACGAGTTGTTGGTTAAAGAAGGAATTTGGCCGGAGAATTTTAATGTTTCCACCGAGCAATCGTCCGGCGATTATTTAGGCAATGCTGTGCGTTGTACCGAATGTTTTTCTTCCGGTGATAATCCGGTTGATGCTTGGCGTAGTGCTTGGATTTATGGTAACTCCCAAGGTTGTGTTTACAGTTGGGGTATGGTGGACAATTCCGATGTTTACATGTGCGTCTCCTCGCCAAATTCCAGTAAGAGTAAGTTTTGTTATCGTTCTTTTCGTCTGGACAATTGTGAATATTGTTTGATGTCTTCTGATTGCCGAGATTGTTTTGGTTGCGTGGGGTTAAAAAATAAACGCTTTTGTATTTTAAATAAACAGTATGAAGAAACCGAGTATTGGCAAAAGGTCGATGAACTAAAGTGCCTCATGCTCGAGCGTGGCGAATACGGACATTATTTACCTCCAGAACTTTCTTCAACCTATGTTCCTGAGGGTGGAGCCACGGTATACTGTGGAGCGACCGAAGATGAATTACAGAAAATTGGCGGCTTGGTTTTTGATCCAAATGCCGAAGGGGCAACCGGCGTTGATCGTTTGAAAGTCGAGCCACGGACTTTGGATTCAATTCCTGATTCTATTGATGATTTAGGCGATGATTGGGTCGGCGTCCCGATTTATGACGAAAAAGCCAAACGGACTTTTAGTTTCTTAAAACCCGAACTCGATTACTATCGGGCCAAGCGTATCGCACCTCCGGCCGAACACTTTATCCGTCGTCTAAACGAAGTAGCCCTAAACGGTCAATTAAGCTCATTTGAGACCAAACAGTGCCATAAGTGTCAAAAAGAACTTTTAGTCTCTAAATGCCCTAATTATCCCGATCGAAAGATTTATTGTAATGATTGTTATCTCAAATACCTCGAAGAAAATAACTAAAAAGCGTGAATTTGATTCACTTTTTAATCATATTCACGGAAAATTGACGTTTTTACGTGAATATGATATATTTTTTAGTATAAATTAACTAAAAATATGGCGATTTCTAAATTAAAAAAAGGCCAAATTAAGGCTTTAAAAGACGAATATGACAAATTGCGCCTAGGAAAAGAGGCGCTTTTAGCTTTACTCGACGAAGTGGAAATCCCGGAAAATGTCTACAACTCCAACGCTATTGAAAATTCCACCCTTACCTTAAAAGAGACGGAAAAGATTTTGTTAGAGCTTGAGGTCTCGCGCGACATCAGTTTGCGTGAAGTTTTTGAAGCAAAGAATTTGGCTCGGGTTATTTCTTATAAAAAGAATAAAGTTCATGATGGCAAATTGGATAAAGAATCGATTTTATTGTTGCACCAAATGCTTATTGGCGGAATTGATGACGAAATTTCCGGTCGTTTTCGTCGAGTCGGTGAATATGTCAGAGTTGGCACACATATCGCTCCGCTTCCGGAACAGGTGGAAAAAACGATCGACGATCTTTTGTTTGATTACGAAAACGATTACTTGAGTTATCCGCTCGACAAAATCGCGAATTTTCATCTTGGTTTTGAAACCATTCATCCTTTTTGCGACGGCAACGGTCGAATAGGACGAGTGCTTATAAATTATCAATTGTTGCAATTCGGTTTTCCAAGAATTATTATTCGCGATAAAGAAAAAAAAGATTATTACCAAGCTTTTTCTGATTTTAGAATCAACAAGACTACCAAAACAATGGAAAAGGTTTTACTTTTGGCGGTTCAAGAATCTTTAAATAAAAGAATTGCTTATCTGAAAGGTCAAACCATCGTTTCTTTAGCCGACTATGTTAAAGAACACGATTTATCTCTTTCGTCTTTAATTAACGCCGCTCGTCGTCAAAACATTCCGGCTTTTCGTGAAAAAGGCATTTGGAAAATTGGCGCTGATTTTAAATATGTCTAAAACCCCAAACTACGACTCCGCCGTCAAAAAGATCCTCGACCAACTTGTCCCCGGCGAGCGGGTTTGCGTGCTTACGGGCGAGAAGTGGCTGATGACGGATGAAGAGATTGGTTGGTATAAAAAATTCAATGTGCCGCCGTCAAAGTATTCGCCTTTGACTCGGATGTGTTTGGTTAACTCAAACTTTGTTTTGTTTGATGTTTGGTACAATTATCATCCGGAAACCGGTAAACCGATTGTTAGTGTGGTTCATCCGGCAAGTGGGGTAAAGGTTTTGCCTGACAACGAGTGGTTTCAAAAAGATTTTTCCGAATACGGCCGAGAGGTGGAATTAAAGCGGGCTTTTTTCGAGCAATTTTATGATTTAGTCCGAACTGTCCCGGTGCCGGCTTATTACAATTATGTGGCGCCGGAAAATTCTATTGCTTTTATTTCCCTTGGCGATCAGGATAGTTATTTTGTCATTGCTTGTAAATCCAAAAGAACTTTTTACGGCTCGAACGCTTTTGATGTTGAAGACACGGCCGAGGTTATGTTTTCAAAAAATGTTCAAAATTCTTACAATGTCATTCGATCGGAAAAGATCTATAATTGTTTGTTTGTTCGAGAGGCTTACGAGTGTACAGATTCCTCTTTTCTTTTTGATTGTCGCAACTGCGAGCATTGCTTTGGGGCGACAAATAAACGGCACGCAAAGTATCTTTGGTTTAACGAGCAGCTATCAAAAGAAGAATGGGAAAAAAGGCGAGCTCAAGTCGATCTTTCGTCGTCATCGGTTCGAATTGAATACGAAAAGAAATTTGCCGATTTGGTTAATGCTTCTGTTTGGCCGGAGAATTTTAATTTGAATACTGACAAAAACGCCGGAGAATATGTAACCGACGCCTCAGATATCGTTCATGGATATAATGTTTGTCCGGGCAGTCAGTCTGTTCATTACGTAAATCACGCTACGCCGGTTGCCTCGCGCGACAGTTATATTTGTGCCGGTATTTATGGTTCTTCGGATTGTTATTACGGACTTGGTTTCGGGATGTGTTCAAATGTTAAATATTCCCTTTGCGTTAACACGAATGGTATTGATCTCGAATATTGTAATAGTTGTTATGACTGTGAACATTGTTTTGCCTGTGTCGGCTTGCGTCGAAAAAAGTTTTGCCTTTTTAACAAGCAGTATTCCGAAGAAGAATATTGGCGATTGGTCGACGAGTTAAAATGCGCCATGCTCGAACGAGGCGAATACGGCGAGTTTCCCCTAATGAATTTTTCAAGTCAGTATTGGAAAAATTCCGGCTCGGTTCAACTTTACGGCGCGACCGAAGAAGAATGTCGGAAAATGGGGGCGCGAATTTTTGAGCCAGGCGAGGCCGGAGCCGAAGGGCCGGACGCAAACGCGGAGTTGATCGATATGTCCACTATCAACGATCGAGTTTCAACGGAGGAATTGGTTGGTCGAGTATTTTTTGATTCTGTGGCCAAAAGACGGTTTAGCTATTTAAAACAAGAACTCGAATTATACGAGAAACTGCGTCTTGCCCCGCCTCGTCTTCATCCGACTCGTCGGATTCAACAGTTGTACTCCGAAATGAACATGCCGATTTTTATGAAAATACCTTGTCAAAAATGCGGAAAAGAAATTGTTGTGGCTAAAAACAATAATTATCCTGTTCGCGAAATCTATTGCCGCTCTTGCTACCTCAAATATCTCGAAGAAAACAATTGATAGAAAATTTATGAAAAAAAATATTCAGGTGGCCAATAACAGTTTCACTGAATTTTTGCTTTATACCGATCCAAACGGAAAAGTGAAGGTGGAGATATTTTTGTATAATGAAAACATTTGGTTAACACAAGCAAAAATCGCTGATTTGTTTGGAGTCGAAAGAAGTGTCGTCACTAAGCATCTGCAAAATATTTTTCAAGAAGGCGAACTACTGAAAGAGGCAACTTGTGCAAAAATTGCACAAGTTCAAAAAGAGGGGAATCGACAAGTGGCGAGAGATGTTGAGTTTTATAATTTAGACGCGATTATTTCTGTTGGTTATAGGGTGAATAGCACGACAGCTACTCGTTTTAGGATTTGGGCGACTGAACGTCTCAAAGAATATGTCATAAAAGGCTACACAATGAACGACGAAAAACTCAAAGACCCTTATAATATCTTCGGAAAAGATTATTTCGAGGAACAACTGGCGAGAATCCGAAACATCCGTTCCAGCGAGCGGCGGTTGTATCAAAAAGTTACGGATATTTACGCCCAGTGTAGCGCGGATTATTCTCCGGAAAATGACATAACAAAACAATTTTTTGCCACCGTGCAAAACAAACTCCATTTCGCCATTACCGGCAAAACTGCAGCGGAAATAATTTGTGAGCGTGTTGATAGTGCCAAACCAAATATGGGTTTGACGGTTTGGAAAAATTCTCCAAAAGGCAGAATTTGGGAAACTGATGTGGTTATTGCCAAAAATTATTTAAACGAAAAAGAGCTCGATAATCTTAACAGGATCGTGACGATGTATCTTGATTACGCCGAAATGCAGGCGCAACGCGGAGTTGTCATGCATATGAAAGATTGGGTGGCGCGACTTGATGCTTTTTTGAAATTCAACGAACAAGATATTTTAGCCAATGCCGGCAAAATCAGCCGCGAGGTCGCCAAAACTTTGGCTCTCGGCGAATACGAAAAATATCGGGTTGTTCAAGATAAAAATTACATCTCCGATTTTGATCGAGAGGTTAAAAAATTGCTGAAAAGCAAAAAAATAAAGAAATAATATGAGTAAAACCCCCAACTACGACGCCGCCATCAAAAAAATCCTCGACCAACTCGTCCCCGGCGAGCGGGTTTGCGCGCTTACGGGTGAGAAGTGGCTCATGACCGAAGAAGAGATCGGTTGGTACAAAAAGTTTAATGTGCCGCCAATCAAGATTTCGCCGCAAACTCGTTGGTGGGTAACTTCGAGTTGGTTTTTTTCTTTTCAATGGTGGTGGAATAAGCATGCTGAAACAGGTAAACCAATTTTATCTTTTGTTCATCCATCTACCGGCTTGAAAGTTTTGCCAGATAAGGAGTGGTTTGATAAAGATTTTAGTAACCAAGCCAGGGAAATAAATACAGAAGCGTTATTTTTTCCTCAACTTCGCGAATTACAACTTACAGTGCCGATTCGTTCTGAACAAAATAACAAGGAACCCGAGAATAGTATCGCGCGATTTTCTTTTGGTGATATTAACGGATTTTTTAACATGGGTTGTGCCACCAAAGATTCGTTTTTTAATATAGGATCTTATGACATTGAAGAAACAGCCGAGACTAATGTTTGTACTTCGGTGAAAAATTCTTTTAACATCGGGTATTCACAAAGGATTTATAATTGTAAGTTCGTTCGTTCGGGTTTCGATTGCTTGGACAGCGCTTTTTTATTTGACTGTCGTGATTGTCAGTATTGTTTTGGCGCGACTAATAAACGACACGCTAAATACATCTTTTTTAATCAACAACTTACTAAAGAAGAATATGAAAGTCGTGTTAGTATCATTGATTTCAGTCGTCGGTCAATAATTGATGAGTATTTTAAAAAATTTGTTGACCTGATGAATAATCAAACGGTCTGGCCGGAAAACTTTAACGATCAAGCAGAAAATTCCAGTGGAGAATTTTTAACAAAGGTTAGCAATAATAAATTTGGTTTTGGTAACGCTAGCGCAGCCCGTGATTTATTTTGGGTCAATTATGCTAGCGGCGATTGTTTTGATTCGGCTTTTTGCTCCGGTCTTTTTGACTCTAACGATTGTGTTTTTTGTACTAATACTCTCAAGTCAAAAAACATAAAATTTTCCTATCATTGCAGTACCTCACAGAATCTTGAGTATTGTATTGATTGTTATAATTGCGAAAATTGTTTCGGTTGTGTCGGTTTGAATCGGAAAAAATTTCATCTTTTGAATAAAGAATACCCTGAGGTTGATTATTGGCCAAAACTTGATAAACTAAAAACTAAAATGTTGGAGCGTGGAGAATACGGAGAGTTTTTTCCTATGAGCATGGCCACCAGTTATTTTCCTGACTCCGGAGCGGTTTTATATCTAGGCGCTCCAAAAGAACTTGGCCTCAAGCTTGGAGCTTTGGATTTTGAACCAGAGTCAAGTGGGGCAGTGGGTGAAGAATTGTCGGATGTTTCTAAAATGAAGGATACGAGTTTGATTCCAGATAACATCGACGATCTGGACGAAAAACAATGGCTAGGCATTCCTCTTTGGGATTCTAGTTGGAAAAGACGGTTTGCTTTTATCAAACCGGAAATCGATTTTTATCGAAAAAATCGTTTGGGTCCACCACGACGTCATTTTATTGCTCGAATGCAGAGCCTCTTTTTGGAGGCCAATATTGGAAAATTTGAGGACCAAACATGCTATAATTGTCAAAAACAAATTTTAGTGGCACTGAACCCAACTTATAAAAATCGTAAAATCTATTGTCACAATTGCTATCTAAAATATCTCGAAGAAAATAATTAACTAGTCGGAAAGGCTAGAAAGGCGGGAGAGGCTGGAAAGGCTATAAAGGCTTTTGG